>Ga0208878_1000001_pt1 | contig 119526 bp, 112 predicted proteins | sample Knorr_S15_td_Sur_FD_185600 | JGI IMG/M metagenome (GOLD analysis project Ga0208878, IMG submission 185600) | Marine microbial communities from Southern Atlantic Ocean transect - Knorr_S15_td_SurfaceA_ad_5m_LV_A (SPAdes) (version 2) | ecosystem: Environmental > Aquatic > Marine > Oceanic...
TTTCAAATAGTTAGCGGAGGTCCATATGGTAGTGCTGAGAGCATGGTCCAACAAGCTACTGCGCAAAAGATTATTGTTATTATCAATGTTGCATCTATGCTGATATTGTCAAATTCATTCAATAGAATAAATAAACGTTTGATACTCAGCTGAAATCTTTATTTGAAAGATTATTTTTATCAATTTTTTTGGTAATTTCTGGCATTGGATATTTAAGTCCAGATGCGCAATTGAATAGTACAACTTGATCATTCTCATTAATCAGATTCTTGGATAGAGCTTTTATATAGCCTGCTGCTGTTGCAGCACCCTCGGGACACATTAGCAAGCCTGTTTCATTAGCGATCGCATCCCTGCAATTAATTATGGATTCTTCACTGACTGCGATTGCAGAACCCTCGGATTCACGAATCGCATCCAAAATAAGAAAATCACCGATTGCAGCAGGTACTCTAATACCAGAAGCAATTGTGCTTGCGTTTTCCCAAAGCTCAGCATGACGTTGATTATTTTCAAATGCTTTAACTATTGGAGCACATGTTTCTGATTGAACGGCAAACATCTTTGGTAATTTACAATTTAACCAACCGAGTTCTTTCAGTTCTTGAAAAGCTTTCCACATACCTATAAGTCCAGTTCCACCACCGGTAGGGTAAAAAATTGCATCAGGTAGGTTTTGATTGAATTGTTCAAATAATTCAAGACCCATAGTTTTTTTTCCTTCAATTCTATAGGGTTCTTTGAGTGTAGAGACATCAAACCATCCCATTTTATCTTTTAAGTCACCAATAATTTTGCCACATTCATTAATAAGGCCATTTACTATTATTGTATTAGCTCCCTGAAGTGCTGCCTCATTGATATTTATTGTTGGTGTATCTTCAGGACATAAGACTATTGATTCAATATTAGCCTTTGAGGCATATGCTGCAAGTGCCGCACCAGCATTCCCATTAGTTGGTATTGCCATCTTTTGAATACCAAATTCCTTCGCTTTGGCAACAGCTAAGGCTAACCCTCTTGCCTTAAAAGATCCTGTTGGCAGTCTTCCCTCATCTTTTACGAATACTTCCGAATTCTTAGAAAATTTACTTACGTTTATTTTAATTAAAGGTGTTATCAATTCTCCAAGATCAATAATTGACTTTGATGAATTTATTGGAAGAAGGGGTAAATATTTCCAAAATCCTGGACAGTCTGCGTGTCGATTTACAAAATCGCTGTATGAATAGTCACTTGATATTTTTTTGAAGTCATATCTAACAAGAAGAGGTTTACTTAAGTCAGATAAATTATAAACTTTGTTTTTTACATATTTCTTTTGTGAATATGAGCATTCAAGATGAGTAACATAATTAGACATAAAAAATTATTTTTACATATATCTTGCATATTTTTAATATTACTTTGTTATATTTATATTAAAGGATATTAAGTGAGCCAATACAAAACTTCATACGATATTAAATATACAAATGAGCTTGATGAATTTCTGCAAAATGAAGTTTTGCCAGGATTAGATATTTCTGTCGATGAATTTTGGAAATTAACTAGCGAGATCATTACTGAATTCTATGATCGTAACAAATCCCTCTTGGAAAAACGCGAGGATATTCAAAAATCAATTGATGATTGGCATTTAAACAATGATTTTGATGTAGATAATTTATCAACATACAAAGAATTTTTAAGATCAATCGATTATTTGGTTGAAGAGGGCAATGATTTTGAAATCACTACATCTAATGTTGATAAAGAAATAGCTATCACCGCAGGACCTCAATTAGTTGTTCCAGTTATGAATGCAAGATTTGCTCTTAATGCAGCAAATGCCAGATGGGGCAGTTTATATGATGCTTTGTATGGCACGGATATGATTGATGAGAGTGATGATGCAGAAAAAACAGGCGCTTATAATCCGATTCGCGGAGATAAGGTTATTGCTTTTGCCAAGCAATTTCTAGATCAATACTTTCAGTTACAAGATGGATCATTTACAGATGTAGTAAGTTTTTCGATTGAAAATAAAGCATTAAATTTACATTTAGATAATGCAACCATCACAATGCTTGATGATGAATCAAAATTTGTTGGATTTACTGGATCTGCAAATTCCCCGCAAAGTGTTTTACTCACAAATAATAATCTTCATGTTGAGATATTGATAGATAAATCTCACAGTGTAGGTGCAACAGATAAAGCTGGCATAAAAGATATTTTATTGGAATCAGCAATAACTACAATCATGGACTGCGAAGACTCTGTTGCTGCGGTAGATTCAGCAGATAAATTAGAGGTCTATCGAAACTGGTTAGGATTAATGAAGGGCGATCTTGAGGAACAATTCATGAAAGGTGGCAGGAAGATTAATCGAAAACTAAATCCTGATAGGGAATATGTATCGCCTGATCTTTCTGAATTCAAACTATCTGGCAGAAGTTTAATGTTAGTAAGGAATGTTGGATTATTGATGACTAATTCAGCTGTACTTGATAAGCATGATAATGAAATTCCAGAGGGGATATTAGATGCATTATTTACTATTTGTATTGCAAAACATGATCTCAAAAATACTAATGCATTTAATAATTCTAAGTCTGGAAGCATTTATATTGTTAAGCCTAAATTGCATGGTCCTGACGAAGTCAAATTCGTTTGCGATCTATTTAATGCCATTGAGAATGGTCTCAATATTAAAAAGAATACTGTAAAAATTGGGATTATGGATGAGGAAAGACGCACAACTGTAAATTTAAAAGAATGCATTAGAGTAGCAAAAGATAGAGTGATATTTATTAATACAGGATTTCTTGATAGAACAGGAGATGAAATTCATACATCCATGGAGGCAGGTCCAGTTGTTCCTAAATCTGAAATGAAAATGCAGAAATGGATCAATGCTTACGAGGATTGGAATGTTGATGTCGGTCTTGAGTGTGGATTTAAAGGTAAAGCCCAAATCGGCAAAGGCATGTGGCCAATGCCTGATGAAATGTTAAAAATGTATCAAGCTAAAATTGAACATCCATCGTCTGGAGCAAATTGCGCATGGGTACCTTCACCAACAGCGGCTACATTGCATGCCATGCATTATCACGAAATGTTAGTTTCAAACCAACAAGAAATATTGTTAAGCAGAGATAAGATCAATCTAGATGATATTTTATGCATTCCGCTAGCTCAAGATATTCAAACCCTTGATCAAAATACTATTGAACTTGAATTGGATAACAACTGTCAGGGAATTTTAGGATATGTTGTTAGATGGGTTAATCAAGGCATAGGATGCTCAAAAGTGCCCGATATAAATAATATTGGTTTAATGGAGGACAGAGCAACTTGTAGAATTTCTTCTCAGCATGTTGCTAATTGGCTACATCATGACGTAATTAGTAAAGAAGAAGTTATTGCATCAATGAAGAAAATGGCAGAAATTGTTGACCAACAAAATGCTGGAGATCCAAATTATTTACCAATGTCACCATCTTTTAACGGACACGCTTTTAATGCAGCTTTGAAACTAGCTATAGAGGGAAAAGATCAACCAAGTGGATATACTGAGCCAATTCTTCATCAAGAAAGACTTAAGTTCAAAGCAAAATGAGTGCATATTGGATTACACGTTGCCACATTAATGATCAAGAAATCTATGAAAAATATTTAGAATTAGCTGGTCCAGCTATTCTTGAGTATGGTGGAAAATTTCTTGTTCGTGGCGGTAAGCAAATAGAAAAAGAAGGTACTGGATTTGAAAGGACCGTGCTTGTTGAATTTGAAGATTTAATGGCAGCCCAAAAATGTTACGACTCAGATGCTTATAAAGCAGCTCTAGAGTTCTCAAAACAATCATCCAATAGATTAGTAGTTTTAGTAGATGGTATTTAGGTTTTTTTCTTGTATTTTGATAACTTTATGTTTGGTAAATGCAAATTTTATTTTCGCTCAAGCTGAATCAGCTGAAGATTTCTTTTCTCAAAAATCTCCAGAGTATGCGAAACCATCTAACTTAATCGGGTGGATTGATAATAGAGAATATTTATCATTAAACGGTCAATGGAAATATATTGTTGATCCTATGAACAATGGTTTACCAGAGACGTCATTTTTTGGTGGCTTCCCTGAAAATAAAACACAAAAAGATGGTTATGAACTAATTGAATACAATTTTGATCAAGCAGATGTAATCAACGTACCAGGAGCATGGAATGAGCAAAAGGACGAGCTATTCTTTTACCAAGGCTCCATTTGGCTATTTAAAAAATTTAATTTTAATATTGATCCAAACAAATTAAACCATTTGTATATTGGAGCTAGTAATTTTTCTACAAAGATTTTTTTAAATGGCGAAAGAGTAGGGCAATTTAACTCTGGCTATACAGCGTTCAATTTTGATATTTCAGATTATTTAATTAATGGAGAGAATGTCTTGCTTGTGCAGATCAATGCTAATTTGTCTGAAGATTCAGTTCCAACAAAAAAAACTGACTGGTGGCCCTATGGTGGATTAGTGGGTGACGTGCTTATAGTTAACACTCCTAAAATCTTTATTGAAAATGCGTATGTACAAATATCAGATCTCCAAAAAAAACGACTGAATTTTAGAGCGAAGCTTAATTTAAACAAAAATATGAATATTAAATTGATTATTGATGAGCTTAACCTTCAAAGGTCATTTACCACGAATAAGAATGGCGAGATTGACGAATCCATTAAATTTAAAAACATTGACCTTTGGTCTCCAGATAATCCAAAGCTTTACAATGTTACTGTGAAAATAGAAGGTGATGAGATAGTTGATCAAATTGGTTTTAGAGAAATTAAGACTAAAGGGAAGCAGATATTTTTAAATGGAACTCCCATAAAGTTCAAAGGTATATCAATGCATGCTGAGCCAATTGGTGAGAAAGGAGTTGCATTTTCAAAGGCTCATTTTGAAAGTTTAGTCACTACATCTAAAGAATTAAATATCAATTTTATAAGAGCTGCTCATTATCCATATACCAGACATATGGCAAAAGTATGTGATGAGTTAGGCATTATGTTGTGGGAAGAAATTCCAGTATATTGGAATATAAATTGGACAAATAGGCAGACAAAGGAAGATGCCTTAAATATGCTTTCTAACCTTGTGACTCGTGATTGGAATCGAGCATCAGTTGTTGTTTGGTCTCTTGGAAATGAAACTCCATTCTCGAAAGATAGAATGACCTTTATGAATGATTTAAAGGACCGATTAGGCGAACTAGATGTATCAAGGCTTAAATCAGCAGCAATATTATCTGGTGATGCTCAAACATTTTCAAAACTAATCAGTATCATTGCAAAAGTAGGGCTAGAAAAAAAAGATTTAACGGCTAAGGAAAGATACACATTTGAGGAGATTGTTAATAGTGTTCCTGTTCCAGTTGAAAAACTTCTTCCATTTGAGATCAATATAAATGACCCACTCGCAAATGAATTAGATCTAATCGCATACAATGAATATTTTGGTTGGTATTACACCTCATTTTTTTCAGCACAAATAGGAATAAGAGAATCCTTATTGAGAGAAATTATGTTTGAACTAATGCCATCATTTATTATCAGGTCAGAATTTAATAAACCCATACACATATCTGAGTTTGGAGCAGGAGCAAAGCACTCTTTCAAAAAAACTAATCAAGTTTGGTCCGAAGAATATCAGGCGAAGGTTTACTTGAAGCAACTAGAAATGTTAAAGAGTAATCCTCAGGTTCAAGGTATAAGTCCATGGATTCTTAAAGATTTTCGATCAATGATGCGTCCCTTAAATAATGTTCAGGATTTTTATAATAGAAAAGGACTAATTGATGAAAATGGAAACAAAAAACAAGCATTTTCAGTTTTGAGTAATTTTTATGATAATGAGTGGTAATATCAACATTTTATTTTACTAAGAAATGAAATATAAGTACTTTCTAATTCTTTTAACTGCATTTTCTATATTTAATGCTGCAAATGAGCTTGATCCATTAGAGATCCTGAAAGAATATGTATCGATTGATACAGTGAACCCGCCTGGTAATGAGTCAAATGCAGTTGAATTTCTGGGAGATATTCTCAAGGATTTTGGAATTGAATATAAGGCATACGAAAGTGCACCTGGCAGAGGAAATTTAATCGCAAGAATTAATGGTGGTGATATGCCAGCTCTCATACTGATGCACCATACAGATGTTGTTCCATTTAATGCCGAGTATTGGATTTCAGATCCAATGGTTGCCGAGGAAATTGACGGTTATTTATATGGACGTGGTGTAATTGATATGAAGGGTTTGGGTGTGCAACATTTAATGGCATTCTTGGATGCATTCAAAAATAAAGAAAAATTAAATCGAGATATTATTTTCATGGCAACTGCTGATGAAGAAGCTGGAGGTTTATTTGGTGTAGGTTGGTTAATTGATAACCATCCCGAGGTATTTGATGGTGCCGGTTATGTTTTAAATGAAGGTGGCAGCGGCCTAGATATTGATGGACAAAAAATATTTAATGTAGAAGTAACTCAAAAGGTTCCTGTTTGGTTGAAACTAACTGCTGAGGGTGTGCCAGGGCATGGATCAATGCCAAGAAAATCTTCCGCAGTTATTAAAATTCTCAAAGCGCTCAATGCACTCAATGACAATCCATTTACTCCAAGAATCATTCCTCCGGTTGATGAATATTTCAAATCGCTTGCAATGGATATGAATGAGCCTGAGGCCTCATTATTTAAAAATCTTGCTAGATCTGTTAAAAATAAAAAATTTATTGATGATTTGCAAGATGACAATGCAGCACTTCATGCACTTACACGAGATACATGCTCGATAACAATGCTAAAGGGATCATCAAAAATAAATGTTATCCCACCTACAGCATCAGCAGAGGTAGATTGTAGGATGCTTCCTGATCGTGAAGTAAAAGAATTTCTAGCTGATTTTAAAAATATTGTTGAACCATTTGATGTAGATGTAGAAGTACTCCTGTCTTTTAAAAGAGGCGTATCAAGTCGTGATTCCTCACTATATAAGACTATTGAGAAAGTGACATCAGAATTGTATAAAAATTCTAAAGTCATTCCTTCAGTTGCAACAGGATTTACTGATAGTCACTTTACAAGAGACCTTGGTATTGAGAGTTATGGTTTTAATCCAACTTTATATCCTGCTGGAGAAGCAAGGGGAATTCATGGAAATAATGAAAGAGTAAGCATCAAATTATTTAGACAATCCACCGCTGACTTAACTCAAATTGTTCAGGAATTTACGCAGAAAAAAAATAAGTGAAAAAAAAGTATATTTTTTTTAATAAAAGTGTTGACAGATTTAAGAAGTATAGTATTATTAAATGTACCTGCTGAAACCGACCAGGGACCAACTGCAGACGGGAGCTGGAGAGAATCAGAAGGAAGAGACCGAAGGGCGAAAGCGTTACTAAGAGTCGACGATAAAAAATAGCTTAGTGACCCACCAAGAGGAAAAGAGAGAATCCTCAAGGAGCTAAAGAGAATCTCACTTTAGACCCCTTCGAACCTCGACTTAAGAACAGAGCTGATGCTCTGTTTTTTTTTGGGGAAATTAAAAATATGTATTTCAATAACCTAGATTTTGTAATTGTTATTACATATTGCATTCTACTCATTTCAATTGCTTTATTTATATCAAAAACTCCCAAGGGCACTAAAAAAAATACTGAAGATTATTTTTTGGCTAGTAGATCATTGCCATGGTGGGCAATTGGCGCATCCTTAATCGCAGCTAATATATCTGCTGAGCAAATAATTGGAATGTCAGGACAAGGATTTGTTGTTGGTATGGCAATTGCCACTTATGAGCTGACAGCAGCAGTTGCCTTGATTGTAATGGCAAAGTATTTCCTTCCAATTTTTTTAAAAAAACAAATTTATACAATGCCACAGTTTCTTGAATATCGTTTTGATAAAAGAGTCAGTCTTGTATTGGCTTTTTTTTGGCTAGCAGTTTATGTTTTTATAAACCTTACCAGTGTTTTATGGTTAGGTTCACTCGCAATAAATTCTCTTACGGGTTTTGATTTAACTTTTGGATTGGTTTTTCTTGCCCTTTTGTCACTTTCGTATTCCTTGTGGGGTGGGTTAAAAGCAGTTGCACTTACAGATATATTACAAGTTGTATTGCTTATATTTGGTGGATTAACAGTATCAGTTCTAGCCCTACATGAAATAGCTTCTATGCATGATGGGTCTGGAGTAATTTATGGAGCAGTAAAAGTATTTGAATTGTTACCGGAAAAATTTGACATGATACTTTCCGTTGAGAATCCTTCTTATAGAGATCTTCCAGGTGTTTGGGTATTGATTGGAGGTTTATGGATAGCACATTTTGCTTATTGGGGTTTTAATCAGTACATTACACAAAGAGCTCTTGCAGCAAAATCATTGCCTGAAGCACAAAAAGGAGTAATGTTTGCTGCATATTTAAAATTGTTAATGCCTTTTGTAGTTGTGTTACCAGGTATTTGTGCAGCAGTCATTTTTCCTTCTCTTGAAAGATCAGATCAGGCATATCCAATGATGATGTCACTATTGCCAAATGGTTTATTAGGATTAACATTTGCCGCATTAATTGCTGCAATTATTTCTTCACTTGCCTCAATGACAAATAGTATCAGCACAATTTTTACGATTGATGTTTACAGGAATCTTTCAAGCAAAGAAGTATCTGAAGCATCTCTAGTAAAAATTGGAAGAAATGTTGCTTGGATAAGTGTTTTAATTGCAGTAATTTGTGCAAAACCTTTATTGGGTAGCATGGAATCTGCATTTCAATATATTCAAAACTTCACCGGATTTTTTACTCCAGGAATCCTAGTAATTTTTCTAGTTGCCCTTTTTTGGAATCGAGCAACCACTTTAAGTGTCCTTATTGCTGCAATCACATCATTGGTTTTATCGTTCTTAATTTTTTTGTTTGCCCCTGATTTACCATTCATACATAGAATGGCAATTGTATTTTTATTCTCAGGTCTAATGTGCTTCATTACAGTTCAATTTCAAAGGGCGAAAATACATAACAACGCAATATTTCTCAATGATATAAACTTTGTTACTTCCAAAAGCTTCAATGTAAATACCATCGTGATTGTTGGATTATTGGTTATCTTTTATTTTCTACTATGGTAATTGCTGGGTAATGCCGAAAGTTGGTTCAAAAGTTCTACTAATTGATATAGGCGGTACAAATATTAGAACCTGTACAGCATTTGTTGGAAGCTCAGAACTTCATAATGAAAATAAAGAAAAGATAAGTGCGAATAATAATATTGACGACTATTTAAAAAGTATAGCATCTGTCGAAACCAATCTGGATCATGTTGTTTGCTCTGTAGCTGGACCTAAAATGAATGATCAGATCAATATGACAAACCGTAATTATCAAATTAATTCTCAACAGATGCAGTCTATGCTTGGCGTACAAAATTTTTATTTGCTTAATGATTGGGAATCAATTGGATATTTTTTTAATTCAAGATCTGAAAATGATATTCATTATTTAAATGATGCAAAACCTTTTAACGAAACCGCTTTAATTATTGGTCCTGGTACTGGATTGGGAGCAGCATTAATATCTAAGAATAATACTGTGTTATCAACTGAAATAGGTAATGTCGCAATATCATCCAAAATTTTAAAATTTTTAGAAAATAAATTTCATCAAGACAGTTTTCATATTAATGAGGACTTAATTTCAGGCAGGGGCCTCAGTTCGATTTATAAGTATTTAACTGGAGATGATTTATCACCTGAAAATATTCTATTAAACTCAAATAATACTGAGTCGGTGCAATCGATATCTATCTTTCTTCAATCATTCGCTTATTTACTAAAAGAACTTGCATTGAGTTATTTACCTGGTAATGGGATTTTTATTTTAGGTGGGTTATGTCGTTCTTTACTTGAATTTATGAATGAAAAAAACTTCATTGAACAATTTTTAGATGATCTAAAACCAATGCATCATAATCTATTAAGTAATATCAGAATTGGTGTTATAAAGAAGGAGATGACACCATTAATTGGCAACTTAAATTTTATTAATTCAATCCATTTACATTAAGAAATTAATAATTGACATTAAACTTGATAAAACATATCGTAGTGATGTCTTTTTAGGGGAAATTATGAATTTGACTAAACTATTCGCACTTTTTGGTGCAACCATCCTTTTATCTAATTATCTTCCAGCTCAAGATGATGTCGACATTGAAGATGCAGATGAAGTTGAAGAAGTTGTTGTTACAGGTATTAAGAGGAGCCTTTTAGATGCTATTGACATAAAAAGAAGCAACACAGGTATTGTTGATGCTATCACTACAGAGGATTTTGGAAAATTCCCAGATAATAATTTAGCTGAATCGCTTGCAAGATTAGTTGGTGTAGGTATTGATAGAAGTAATTTGGAGGGTGAAAGAGTTGCGGTAAGAGGTTTTGGTCCTGACTTAAACCTTGTTACTTTAAATGGTAGGCAAATGCCAACTGCTCCTACTTTATATGAGGGAGGAAGATCATTTAACTTTGGTGATGTCACTTCACTTGGAATTCAAGCAGTAGAGGTGTACAAATCTACCAATAGTAGATTACCATCTGGAGGGATTGGATCTACTATCAATATTGTCACAACAAAACCCCTTTCAGTAGATGGTCAAATAAATGCCTTGAATGTAAATGTTGTAGATGATTCAACAAGTAATGAAGGGCAAACTGGTGAGATTCAGTATTTGCATGCTGTTAATAAAGGTTCATGGGGTTATTCAGTATCGCTTTCACATCAAGATAGAAATAATGTTGAGGAAGGAACAAGAGAATCTAATTGGATAACAGTTGAGGAGCAATTTCTTACTGAAGGCTATTATCGAGTAGATAAGAATGCAGCTGGTATAACCAATAATAATGCTAGACCTGATGGCAGAACTTTTTATCAAGAGCCTAGCGCTTATTTAATCAAAGATAACAATCGTTACAGAGAAAATTATCAAGCAACACTTCAATTTATTCCTGTTGAAAGTATTTTGGTCACAACAGACTGGACAAGATCAAATGTAGATTTTGACTCAACGGGTCAGCTATTTGGCTCATGGCTTGGAGGTTGGACAACTCAATCTGGCACTATCAATCCTAACGGTGTATACACTGACGTTGTAGTTGGAGAAAGAGGATATGATCATACCTTTATTTGGGGTGATACAAAAACTACCAATGAATCAGTAGGTATAAACATTGAATTTACCTTAAGTGATTCTTTAAGTTTTGATTTTGATTATCATGACTCATTTGCAAGGGTTGATGGAACAACATTACCAAATGAAATGGGTTTTGTTACTCCAGCAGACGCAAATGTAACTCACACGAATGGTGGAGCCTCAGGTATTCATACTTTTACATATGATAGAGAATTTACTGCTAGTGATTTTAGTCACTCCGGTTTGCTTTATCGTGATCAATACAAAGAAAATGAAATGCATCAAATACAAATTAATGGTACATGGACAAACCTTGGTGATGGATTCATTAAAACAATTGAGTTCGGAATAAGTGATGTAGAGTCAGCATTTACTGATACCAGATCTGAACTTAATACTCCATTAGCTCCAGTTGTTGCTGCAGATTCCTCTATATTTAAGAAAGTTCTGTTTGGAGATTTCATGGATGGATTTAATCCTAATTTTGGTACTAATTATTACTTTGAAATAGATCCTTCAGCTGCAATTAACGCTTGGACAACAAATGTGGGACCATTTAGTGCTGGACCAATAGATACTAACGATAGAGTTGTTGAGCAATTGAAGTCAGCATTTGTGCAGGCAAATATGGAGTTTATTGTTGATGATAGACCTCTAAATGTTGTTGCAGGATTAAGATATGAAGAAAGCGATACGACTTCTGTAGGCCTTGAAGCTGTTCCATCTCGTATTAGATGGGACATGATTGAGGGACTTACATATTTAAGCGGTGGAATAATAGATTCTCCAAAAAAAGGAAGTAATGATATTTTATTGCCTCAAATTGCGATGGCATACTCTCTTGACGACCAACAAGTATTGAGATTTTCTATAGGTAAATCTATGGGTCGTCCAAGCCTAGGTGATTTACGATCATCATTGTTTTTCTCTAATCGTAATTACTTAACACCTACAGCATCTGGAGGAAATCCTAATTTAGAACCGCTTGTTTCAGAAAATCTTGATCTTGCATATGAGTACTATTATGACGAAGGAAGCTACTTGGCTATTAATTACTTTATGAAAGAAATTGAAGATTTCACAAGCAGCGGAACTTCAACAAGCTCTTTATATGGTCTAACTAACCCAGCTCAATCAGAAATTGGATTGTATGCACAGTCATGTGTCCAAGCTTGGGATGTAGCGGGTAGACCTGATCCAGGATTTCCCGGCGAGTGGGGTTCAGCTCATTGTGTTTCTCAGCAAGCTTTGTGGAGTCAATCATGGATGAATTTGTATCAGCATATGGGATGGGTGGCTGTTGCAATGTCAAGAGGCGTGGATGTTTCTAACGGATTCCCATATGGTCAATGTGAATATGGAGGATGGTGGAGATGTGAGCCAGGATATGTTGATGGCGGTCCAAATGACCCACTGGCTTTATTTGAAATTACTAGACCATTAAACCTTGAAGCTGGTGAAGTTGACGGTTTTGAAGTAGTTGTTCAACATCTTTTTGCTGATACTGGATTTGGTATAGTTTTCAATGCAACTTTTGTAGAAAGTGGAGATGTTGAGGTAGATCGATATCAAATTGGCAGACAATTTTTACTACCAGGTCTTGGCGATTCAGGTAATTTATCTGTTTTCTATGAAGATGAAAAGATTACTGCAAGAATTGCACTTAATCATCGTGGTGAGACTGTTGTAGGCTTTGGAAATTATGATCAGCCATTATTTGTAGAAGAGCGTGATCAAATAGATGCTTCATTTTCTTATAGATTGAATGAAAATGCATCAGTGTATCTTGAAGTACAAAACTTAAATGATGAACCTACTCGATTACATGTACGTTATCCTGAAATGCTATTTTTAGCTCAGGATCATGGTCCTATTTCGAGATTAGGTTTTAGATATAAATTCTAATATTTGATTGGGGGTCATTGACCCCCAAATTAATTATGCACATTAGAATTCTTTACATTGGCTTGCTTTTTATTTGCATAAATGTAGATGCAAATATTTGGACTAGAGATAATTCTTGCAGTTATCCAAATTTTCCCATTGTTGACACGCTCATTGACAATATGACCATCGAACAAAAAGTTGGTCAAATCATTCAGCCTGATCTAGGCTCAATTACACTAGAAGAAATACAAGAAAATCAATTGGGATTTGTTCTAAATGGTGGTGATACAGCGCCCTATAATAATAAATATGCAACCGTAGATGATTGGAAACGATTATCGAAAGAAATATATGATGCATCGCCAGTTATTAATGGAATCAAAGTGCCAATCTTGTGGGGTACTGATGCAGTACATGGTCATAATAATTTAATTGGAGCAACAATCTTTCCACACAATATTGGTCTTGGTGCTACACGAAATGCTGATTTAGTTCGAGATATTGGTAAAGCTACCGCTTTAGAGGTAATAAGCACTGGAGTTATTTGGACTTTTGCTCCTGCGATAACGGCTCCACAGGACTTAAAATGGGGAAGGACATATGAAGGTTACTCTGAGGATTCAAATATTGTTAGTGTTATGGGAGGAGCCTTGATAGAGGGCCTGCAGGGCAGAAATAAAGATTTTCTGAGTAATAATCATATCTTAGCAACTGCTAAACACTTCATAGGGGATGGCGGTACATTTGATGGTATTGATCGCGGCAATACTAAACTTTCTGAGGAAGAGTTAAAACGCGTGCATGGCATTCAATATTTCACCGCATTGGATGTATGCTCTCAATCTGTGATGGCAAGTTTTAATTCATGGAATGGAAAAAAACTTCATGGGCATAAGTATTTATTGACCGATATACTAAAAAAGCAAATGAATTTCGATGGTTTTATAATTGGTGATTGGAACGGACATGAAGAACTTTGGTTTTGTTCTACAAAAAATTGTCCCCGTGCATTCAATGCAGGTGTTGACGTATATATGGTTCCTGAGGATTGGAAGGAGTTAAGAGAAAATTTAATTAAACAAATCAAATCAGGAAGAATTTCTAAAGCAAGACTAGATGAAGCTGTGAGAAGGGTTCTAAATGTAAAAGCTAGGATTGGTTTGTTTTCAGATCGAAAACCTCATCTTGTTGAGGAAAATTTTGTTGGCAGTAGTCAACACAAGGAATTAGCAAGACAAGCTGTTCAGGAATCCTTAGTGCTTTTAAAAAACACCAATTCAGTTTTACCTATTAATTCGGCTGTACACATTGGAGTTATTGGTTCAGCATCTCAAGATAAACGCCAACAAATGGGAGGATGGACTATCACATGGCAAAACAATGATAATTCAAATGAGGATTTTTATTGGGTATCAAGTATTCTTGATGTAATGAAAAAAGCTACTATCGCAACTGATAACACAATAGAGTTTTCCTCAGATGGATTATTTAAAAATAAGCCAGACATTGTAATTGCGGTATATGGTGAAAAACCTTATGCAGAAATGTTTGGTGATATTGAAGATATTAAATTTTCTGATCATGCTGTTTTAGATCAGATTAAATTTATTAAATCAAAAAATATTCCAGTTGTTTCAATATTTATTAGTGGAAGACCATTGATAGTTGATGAATATATTGAACTTTCAGATGCATTTATTGCAGCATGGCTGCCGGGATCAGAAGTCATTGGCATTAGTGATCTATTATTTGAAGAATTTAATTTTAATTTTAAAGGGAAATTAGGATTTTCGTGGCCACAAGATAACAATGATGAACCAATCAAGTATCCTGTTGGCTATGGTTTAAGCTATTCTTCAGAATGAGATAGCTAGTAGCGAAAGAAGTATTGATACTTTATATATATCTGAGAAAGCATGATTTTAAAATTATCATTATTTTCGTCAAAATATTGAGATCCACCAGCATAAAAAATCGTATAGGGATCTGGCTTCCACTGAAATAGACTTTCAAGAAAATAGTTATCATTGAATTCATTTTTTTCAATATTGACTCTAAAACTTAAAGCATTTGAGAAAGAATATTTTGTTGCTAGGCGAACAATAGAGCCTTCAAAAAAGATGTTATTATTTTCTTTTGATTTTAATTCAGCATCATCATAATTTAGATCAAATCTTAATTGGTCGGTGGGTTTATATCGTAGGGTAAAACCAAGTGAGCTAAAATCGCCAATAACTGGATTATCAAGGTTGTATCCAATTCTATCGCCAATCTCTCCATTTATTGAAAAACTAAATCTTTCACTTGGAGAAAAGTTTAGCCAGAATTCATTACTTTCTTGTTTGCCAAATTGGTAAACTTTGAATTTTTCAGAAAAATCTCTCTTAATTTCAAAATTACCTTTAATATTTATATCTGTTTCAAAAAAGAGTTGCATTTCAAGCCTATCCCTAATTTTTTTGTTAGTGTGATCGTACCTATTTTGATTGCTTGCTCGAAAATAGATTTTTCTAAATCCTGTTTCATTTCTAAAGGTAAGTGATTGCCAATAATTTAAATCTTTAAATCCTGTTCTTGTAATAAGTCCAAGATCAGCTCTAAATTCTGGATCAATTTCTTTATATCTAAAGCCAGTTTGACTTCCGTTAGTTACTCTTCTTATTTTGAGTTGTTTTGCATATCCTGAGAATGATTCACCATCAAGGGCATAAGTATAATTTTTAAATATTTGTGTAGTATCAAAAATGTCTGAGATGGGTTCTTCGGAGTCCGACTTAGATAGATCAAACTCTATAATATAATCAGTCTTCACATTAAAAATACCATCAATTCCAATGACTCGACCATGTCCTCCAACATCATAATCTCTGTTCGTTACTAATAATCCTATCGATGATTGATTACCTAAATTTAGATCATTTTTAACAAGTAAAACTTTACTTTTACCAATATTTTTCAAAAATGAGTTATATGTTCCACCTGCTAAATATGGGGAGTTTTCGTCACTAGCATATAACGCATAAGTTGTATTTTTTTCACCTTGGTTTATATATTTAAATGCATTATTAGGATCATTGATTGATCGTGTATATACAAAATCAATTTCATTTTTGAGCATATCAGATCCCTCTAAAAAGAATGTTCTCTTTTCGGGAAAAGAAATAGCAAACGTATCATTGATTTGGATTTGTGATTCATCTGCTTCTATTTGCGAGAAATCAGGATTAATCGCATATTCTATTGAAGAGCTCTGATTTAAATCTATTAACCCACTGATACCAATTTCATTGTCTGGACTATCGGAGCTGAATTCATCATCTTGTCTTGATGCATTTTGTTTAAGAGTAAGATATGGATATATATTATTACGCTTTATTTTTTTAATTTTGCCAAGATTAAATTCTTTATCAGATGCACAAAAAAAACATTGATCTGAAGGATCATTTTTGAAATCAGCAAAAATGGTTTCTAGGCCAGGTTCAAATGATTTTCTGGTGAATCCAATTACCCAATTTTGTTCATCTTTATTAGGATATTGCAATTCTGAAAAAGGTATTTTTAGTTCTACTACGTATCCATTTAAATTTATTTTGGCTGCTGAATAAAAAAATATATTCCATGACCGATCTTCATCATCTGAACCAGGCGATTGTTTAAGATCTAATTGAGAACCCATAGCATTTGTTCCAATTGCTATTGCATATCGGTCATCACGAAATGGATCTAAAACAACAAGAACATAATCCTCATTCCATGCAGTATCTCTTACCCTTGTTGTTGCTCTTATATTTTTAGGATTACCGAATGCTTCAAATGCAACATAAAGATTTTCGTTATCATTATATAAATAAGCATATGTTTTAAGTTTTGCTGGTAGATTTCTACCAGGATCAACTTCTAAATCAAGCAATACTTTCTTTGCCTGCAGCCATTCATTGTCTGATAGTTTTCCATCAATAGTTGGGGTGCTATGAATATAAATGCTAAAAATTAATATTAACAGTACAGCAAAAGAATTTTTTATATTAGAGATATATGGGGTAATTAGATGCATGATATTGCAGGTGTTAACACGTATTTTACTGCATTTTATTACTATCACGTCTAATTATTTACATTCCAATATTGAATAATTTATGTATAATCTCGGCATGGCAGACTCTAAGAAAAAACAAACCAAAGTTTATTTAATACCAGAAGGTGAAACGCGCGATAGTCATACTTATCACTATCTAGCTGTAAAGACAAAAAAGTTAGTACTAGAGAATCAAAAACTTAGAATTAAAAAGTTTAATCCTGTCAAAAGAGTGCATGAATGGTTTATTGAGGCTAAGCTTCCACCTCACTCTTAAGCTTATTCAATTTTTTCCTGTCGCAATATTGTTGATGATATGTCATCTCTAAATACGTCTTCCGCAAATCCAGTAAATCTGTTTGCAATATGATCGGGTAGATTTACCTCTGATAGCGTAATAAATTTTTTGCCAATTTTCCTCCCAAATACTAAAAAATTATTATTAAAGGCATTAAATAAATCTAACTGATTCATCATATCCTTACGGCTTGTATAAAATTTTTCATCAAGAATTCTGACCAAAGTATCTGCACCAATAATAAATACACAATTTGGAAACATTCTTGCCTTATCAATAAACATTCCTGCTTTTGTTAGCACCCAGTTTTCAGTTTCAGTAAATTGCGATAATGTATCTTGAATCTCATGATAACTCATTGGGGGTTTATCAGCATTTTGAATGCATATTTCAAAAGAAACTTGCATTCCTGTTTTATTTTCTGCTAATTGCTTCATTTCAAAATGTCCAGAATGAATAGGGTTAAATCTTCCTGGAAAAATTATTTCTGGTATCAATTTTGAGGACGAAACAAAATCAATTTTGTGATCCATTAGTTTAATCCAATCTTTATTCGCTATAACATTAGAAATTTCAGGAGTTTCTTGATGTTTAGGCATTTCATACTTAAGACCAGATACTTCTGCAACTAAATAAATTACATATTCAGTTATTAATGATTCCTCTTCCTCTCGTGTTCTTAAGCCTTTTTTTAAAATACAAGATATTGATTTAGAAAATTTTTGACCTTGAATAACAATATGAAATCTATGATCACCTTTTTTATCATCAAGAGTAGCCAGCGATGCTGTGATACCAATTCCATAAAGCAATGTATTTTTTGAGGTAGTATCAATTTTTTTTGCAGCACTAAATGCTTTTGCTGCCATGCTTAATGTTGTATCCAAAGAACAGTATTGTTCTGGCTTTCTTAGTAAATAATGTGCAAGTGATTCTCTAGAGTAGGGTATGTAGCTCTCTAAAATAGTATTTGAAGCTCCGGGTTGACGCAAAAAAGAAGCTATTGCATTTGTTCCGCCTCCACTTGAAACCAAAACAATTTTTGTATTTGTTGCGTGTATCGCTTGTATGATTGTATTTAGTGCTGACTGTTTGCTCATATCTATTTATACTAGCTTATAGAGTGATAGTGACTTAATTATAATGAAAATAAGCAAATACTTTTTTATTTTTATATTTTCTTTCTTCTCAGCAAGTATTTTTTCAACCTCAAGACCAAATATAGTAATTATCTTGGTAGACGATTTGGGTTGGGCTGATATTTCGTATAGAGGCGCCCCTTTTAATACACCAAACATTGATTCTTTATTTAAAGACGGCGTATCTTTAAATAGGTTCTACACAACTCCAATATGTAGTCCTACCAGAGCAGCTTTGATGACTGGAAGAGACCCATTAAAGCTTGGTGTAGCCTATAGTGTAATCATGCCATGGATGAATAATGGCATACATACCGATGAACATTTTATGCCACAGTCTTTTAAGCTTAATGGATATCAAACAGGAATGTTTGGTAAATGGCATCTTGGTCACTCACAAGAAAATTTTCATCCAAATCAGAGAGGCTTTGATTACTTTTATGGTCACTTACATACGGAGGTTGGTTACTTTTCTCCATTTTCCAATCAAGGGGGCATTGACTTTCAGAGAAATGGCAAAACCATTGATGATAAAGGCTATTCAACCTTTCTTCTTGCAGAAGAAGCATCAAAATGGATTAATTCAAGAGATAAAGATAAACCTTTTTTTATGTACGTACCTTTCTTAGCTCCGCATACGCCTCTTCAGGCGCCAGAAGATTTATTACAAAAATATAAACATCTTAAAGATACTAGAAAACCAACAAGAAATACTGAGGCTGACAAAGCTAGAAGCAACTCTCAAACTCTAGGATCTTCTGCTAGACCTGCTTATGCAGCTGTTGTTGATGCACTTGATCAAGCAATTGGAATTATATTGTCGACAATTGAAAAAGCTGGAATAGAAAACGAAACAATCATTTTATTTAGTTCTGACAATGGAGGCGCTACTTATGGCGGTGGTGGTGCTGATAACTTTCCACTGCGCGGAGGAAAAGGAGATACTTTTGAGGGTAGCATTAGAGTTGTAGCAGCACTCAAGTGGAAAGGAAAAATACAACCTGGCACCTCACTGGATCAAATTATGACAATCATGGATGTTTTCCCAACTTTATCCGCTGCCACAGGCATTAAAATGAAGAATGTAAAAGAACTTGATGGAAGAAATATGTGGGATGCAATTCTAAATAACAAAAAAATTCCCTTAAAAAATGATGTTTATTTTGTATCCGAAATTCCTAATTATGGTAATTTCCACGCCACAGTTTTTAATGAGGAATGGAAGTTAGTGCAGACTATCTCTTCTTCATTACTTGAAGTAAGAATTGATAATAAACTATTTAACATTGGTGATGATCCATATGAATATAATAATTTGGCAAGTAAAAACCCAGACATTGTTGAAGAAATGGCAGAAAAAATTAGACGATGGAGAGCGTTACACCCAATTTCAGGAACTAGAACTTACTTAGTTCCACCTCCTGGATGGAGGGCACCAAAAGATTGGTCAAACTACACAATTCCAAAGGATGCTTTACAAAATGAAGTCTCACCTGGTTTTGGCGCTCATGCACATCAAATTTTAGATCGTAATTTAAAAGATCATGGGAGGTTAATTTACGATTGCAAGGATGATCAATGGGAAAAGGGTAAATGTAATATGGATACAAGCAAGTGAAAAAATTATTCTTTTTAATTTTAAGTTTTGCCCACTTTACCAATGCAAACGAAATCAATCAGACAACGATATCTTTTTTTGAGATGCCTGATTTTCAAGTTTATCATCAACCTGTAAAAGAAGTTAATGACCTTACCCAGCAAATTATTATACTTGACCATTTCTCTACTGATGGTAATAAATCAATGCATGAGTGGGTTGCATCAGCCAAAGGAAAAAATGTTTTGCTAATATTTCCAGTCCTGGAAATGAAACACTTACAATTTTTAAATGGCAAACAACAAGACTCACATGGCAATTTTGTTAGCCAATTAAATAAAATTTTTAATAAAAAGTACTCACTTAAGAATGATTTATATAGGATTTACAGCAACAATCAATTTGCAAACTTAATTAATAGATATATGTTGCAATTTGTTGATAATGATTTAGAAAAATTTGTGATGATGAATCCAGCAAATCAAGTTTTTGAAATTAAAGTCATGGATCAGGCCAAAGAAGATGTAATTAAACATTATTTAAGAACAAAAGGATCATATGTTTCATCAGCTATGGATGCAGATGCAATGTCAGATTTTCTTCAACTAGTAAACTTTGCAGAAAATAAGAATCTTGCATTTCGTTGGAGATATCAAAATGTAACATCTAGTAAAGATCAATCAGTTCAGGAATTTATTTTTGAGGATTTATAAGAATTCTTTTAACAATAAATTTTTTTTAATTCACAGTAAAGTTACCTTATTAATAAATTTACATCACACTTATAAATTATTATAAGAATGCATACTTCATATTTTTTACCTATAAATAGATTATGCAGCAGGTGAGAGCTAATCTCACCCGCATTTATTCAGTGTTATTTTCTATAAATAATTCAGCTTTTGAAAAAATTATACTTTTCCTCTGGCTATCGATCTTTCTAAGAGCATTGACCATTAAAGATAATCGCGGATTTGATTTAAAGAAATCTAAATTATTTTTTATGAATAACCAATATAAACCATCAACAGTGTCACACCATTCACCTTTTTTGTAATTTGACATTCTTAACATATAACTAGATCCGCAAATATATGGTTTTGTAGAAAATATTCCACCATCAGCAAAAGTTCCCATACCATATACATTTGGAACCATTACCCAATCATACGCATCGATATACATTTCCATGAACCAATTATTAATACTTCCTGGATTTATTCTAGACAAGTTCATTAAGTTAGAGATAATCATTAGCCTGTTAATGTGATGGGTATATGCTGTCTCATTGGAATGTGTAATGGCATCATCAAGAGGAGGAATACCTGTACTACCTATATACCAACTATCTTTCATTTTTAAATTATGATCCCAAAAATTTAGTGTTTTGTACTTGGGCATATTTGCCCAATACACACCTCGAATAAATTCCCTCCATCCAATGAGTTGTCTGATAAAACCTTCTACAGAATTAATCGGGATCAGGTTTGATTGTCGATACCTTATCTCTGTTTGCTCAATACATTTAGTTGGATCTAATGTACCAATATTAAAATATCCTGATAACAGGGAATGAAATAAAAATTGATTTTTTTGATCTATCGCATCCTGAAAGCTTCCAAAATTTTCAAAACAGTGATCTAAAAAGAAATTAAACTGTTGTTCTGCATCTTGATGAGTTACAGCCCAATTAAATGTTTTTGCATCACCAATATTATTAGGGAAGTGAAGATCTATATCCTTTATAACTTGTTTTGTTATTGTATCGTTCTGTATTATATTTCTTTGAGGAATGTCGGATTTTAGTTTTGAAATGCTGTTACGATTCTCTTTGTCAAAGTTCCACTTGTCTCCAATTGGCTTTCCATCATCCATAAAAACATCATATTTTTTTCGCATCCAGCGATAAAAATATTCCATGACTAAAGTTTTTTTATTTAAAGACCATTGCTTGAAATCTTCTTGATTACCAATAAATTTTTTATCATCATGAATGTTTAGCTCAATCTTTAATTTTGATGCTAAGAGCGTTATATCCATTAATGTTTGGTGATCACTTGGGTGGGTCATTGATATTGAGCTTATGTTATTGGAAGTAATGAAATTACTTAATAATTCTGTCATTTTATGGCTTCCACCTTCTGCAATAGTTATTAACGTCGATTGAGGATGTTTTGTGCTTTTATATAGATGCCTAATTGATGATATTAACAATACTAGCTTATGCTTATGATGCTTAAACTCATATAAATAATTAACTGGCTCAAAAAATACTAGAAAATCATATTTTTTAGAGTTTTTTATCACTTCGTTTTCTAATGATAATTGGTCTGGCAGCACTATTGAGGCTGTATTCACGTTGTTACCTTTATGTTGTTTAAATTTGACATTATTAGTTCAGCACTTTCTAAAATCTTCCCATCAATATTTTTTAAATATATCAAAACACTTTTATCGGAAATTTCGATAATGCCGTAATTTTCCTCTGGATGTGTTTCACCATCTAAATATTCATCAGTTTCATAATCTATATTGCTCGGTTTATTCATGCTAGATGATGTAAGTTCAATTAGATTATCTTTTTTATATATGCCTCCTCTATGTCTATCACCAGAAACAATAAGGAGGTTAGAATTTGAGCTTGCCTTTGAAAGTAAACTCAATAATTTAGCTCTTTCATTTGGAAAATTGCTCCATTTTTCAAATCTATGTTCCTTAGCAAGTACTTGAATTGATGAGGCAATAATCCTAATGTCTGCTTCTTTTTCAAGCTGATCCTTAAGCCATAGCCATTGCTGTTCTCCTAAGATAGTAGCGTCTATATCCGTATTAGGTCGATAGGAGTTTTTAAACCCTTTTAAATTGCTTCTGTGATATCGAGTATCTAGGCCAATAAATTGAATTATTTTTCCATTATGATTCACAAATTTACTAAAAAAGACTCCTTCTTGATGTCTTCGCTGATCATCTTGTGGAATTTCCCAAAAGTTTAGGTAAATTTCCTGTGATACCTCTTTGTGTCGATAATTTTTACCTCCATCATTAAGTCCATAATCGTGGTCATCCCATATTTGAAGAATTTTTACAGTCTCTAGCCAATTAGGTAGTTTATTTTTTTGAATTTCATACGCTTTTCTTAGTTTAGTAATGCTGAAAAAGGGTGAGTCACCATATACATTATCTCCAAGAAAAAAAAATGTATCTAATTGTTCTTTCTGTATTGCATTCCATATAGGTTGATCAAGATCTTGATCTAGGCATGAACCAATACCAATAATAAAATTTGCTTGAGAAAATACAGCGAAATTTATTAAGATTGTTACTAATATACTTTTTAGGCAATTTTTCATATATCTTGCATATAAGATTAACTTATTATGATATTGTCAAACAAAAAAAACATGAAAACTTTAATATTTATTTCATCATTATTTTTATTTAGCTGTGCAACTGTCGACTTTGCTGTTGAGGAATTACCATATGAAGAAATTAAAGAGGCTCAAATATTAATTCGTACTACAGAATTTCAAAAACCAACTAATAAAACAACTCAAGAAATAGAAGAGTATTTTAATGATGTGATTGAACGCCTTACACCTTATGCATCTAAATTTTGTGAAATTTATGCAGATAACCCACTTCCATGCAATTGGCGAATTACCCTTGAAAATAACGAAATTTTTAATGCATATGCATTTGGTGATAATCAAATTGTTATATTTTCAGGGCTTATAAACGCAGTTGAATCACGAGATGAGTTAGCCTTTGTTGTTGCTCATGAAATGGCGCATCACATTGCTAATCACATAACTGAGGGTAGAAGGAATATTATTCTTGGCCAGTTAGCTGGTGCGACTATTGGTGCATTGGTCTATGGAAGTAATGCTGCTTCTGCCGATATACAACAAGCTGCAGATATAGGTGGGCTTGTAGGCAATTTGAGGTACTCACGCTCTCAAGAAAATGAAGCTGATTTATTTTCGTTAGCCATTCTTTATCATTCAGGATTTGATCTTGATCAAGCAAAATTTACACTCTTAAGAATGGCAAATCTGAGTAAACTAAAAGAAAAAAGGTCATCTTTTTTTGATTCTCATCCCAGCAACCCAGAAAGAATAGCTTATTTTGATAAGCATAGAGAGCTTATAGAAAATGGTGAATTATTTATCTTGGATTAGAACTCTTTTGTCTCATTATGTAGTTTTTTGATACCTTCACTTACATTCTTTAGAAATAGAAAAGGAAGAATTGCATGTATTATGCCGATGAGAGCAAGAATAAACAGTCGAAATGAAATAAAAATAACCCTAAAACCATGGGTGAAGTAGTTCATTTTGGCTTTCTCAAGATGGTTAAAATCAATTTTCATTTAAAAAATTTCTTCTACATTTGACCACAATAAATTGAATCGTCTTTCTGAAAATTTCATCAACCCATCTTTTTTTACAATGGTGTCCTCATAGACTATACCCATATCTAGTTTCTTTTTAATTCCATTTTCAGTGTAAATGTGACTAGCTATACAATAGGTCTTACCTTTGTAAATGTTATTACTCCAATTGCCGTCAATATTTCCAATAAAGTGCATTGTCGAATCGTATGTAGAGGCAAGTTGTTGCATTGCTCCCAGAAATTCATTTAAGCCATTTATTTCATAGCCGCCTGTCATTTTAAAGTCTTCCCACATAATGGTTTGGAGCTGATCAAATGATCTTGTATCAATGAGTTCTGCATATTGATAAATTACGTGTTCAACAGTTTTGGCAGACGCTATTAGTGGGCTTAGCATACTAGTAAGTAAGAAAAAACCTAGCAATATCTTTTTCATGTTATTTAAAATTTCTACTAATTTCTTTGAGTGACTTTTTCAAATCATCGGGAGACTGCACAAAATTTATTGGAAAAAATTCAACTTCATTTAAACCTGCTTCAGCTGATTTCTCTAAATTTTGGATTGTTAAGTTTAAATTGGGGCCGTTTTCATCAAGCTCAGTTGTTAGTTGTCCACGAATTCTAGGATTTTCTTCTCTATCATTTTCTTTAAAAGCTTCGCTAAGCTTCTTTGCTCCCTCATTAATAAAATTTGTAGATGTCTTAATTGGAATCCAACCATGCCCATACGTTGCAATTTTTTTTGCATTTTCGTCATTCATTTTGAGACCAAAAAACAACGGAAGGTCCTCTTGAGCTGGTTTTGGCACACACCAAATATCCTCGAATTCAAAATTATCACCCTGATGCGATATTGGATTAGTTCCCCATAGCTTTTTAATAATATCAATTGTTTCCCAAAATATACTTGCTCTATTTTTGAAAGATATTCCACTTGCATGATATTCCTCTTCTTGCCACCCTGTGCCAAGCCCTAATTCTAATCTTCCTTGTGAAATTGTATCCAGTGTTGCAGCTGTTTTTGCAAGCAATGCCGGACTTCTAAGCGGAGCAATTAAAATAGCAGTTGCTAGTTTTATTTTTTTAGTATTTGAAGCAATCATAGTAAGTATGCTTAAGGGTTCATACCAATTAGAATCAGAAGGAAGGGGAAAATTACCAAATGGATATTTGTGAAGATTTTTTCCCATCACAACATGGTCAGTAACGCTAACGGAATCAAATCCTAAGTCTTCAGCCATTTTAGAGATATCAATATAAGATGTTATATCACCACCATGTAGGTTTTCTAAACCAAAAAGACCACAAACCAATTTCATCACCTTTATTCTACTAATCTTAATCATAAATGTATAATGCACATCAATATTTAATAAAAAGGCAACAATTGGGTACTCAATCAGATAATAAATATGGGATTTGGAAGTTTTCTCGTAAAAAGAAAAAAAGCTTACTAAATTCAATCCTGTATAGGATTTTTGTTCGTTTACCATTCGACAATTCAAGAAAATTTAAATTTTTTTCTGAAATGAGCTGGTTATTTAGACGAATGGCTTTTGAACAAGCTCATTTAGATAAACCAGATATTGACTATACACCATATAAAGTTAGGGATGATTTTATTACAGCATACCTCGAATCTGACAATAAGGTTGTTGATTTGGGATGTGGAACTGCAGAATACTCAAGAATTGCTGCACCGCATGTAAGTTCAGTTATTGCCGTCGATTATGACAAAAATATTCTTGAGGTTGCTAAAACTCTTACTAATGATAAAAACGTAAGTTTTTTAAGCGATGAGGTATTTTCATGGCTATCAAAAACTGATGATGACTATGACGTTGTTTTGTGTGCCCATATTATTGAACACTTAGATGATCCTGTTATGTTTTTATCAGATTGCAAAAAGTTTTTTAAAAGCATTTATATTGAGGTCCCAGATAATGATCAAGATGAACACTCATTTATTAGAGAAATTCATGGCTTAGATCCAATATACAATGATGCAGATCATATATGGGAGTTTAAACGAAATGATTTACATAAAATCTTTTCAGATCTTGATTTTCAAATAATTGAAGAGCAGTATATTCACGGTGTTATGCGTTTTTGGCTTCGATGTTAATAATTTGCGGGTGTGGTGTTAATGGCTAGCACAATAGCCTTCCAAGCTATTGGTACGGGTTCGAATCCCGTCACCCGCTCCAACTTTTTTCTGAACACTTCACATTAAGTTTAAAAATTTTAGATTTTATGATCAAATGAAATTTAAACCGGAGAAACTTATGAAAAAATTATTTACTATTTTCGTTCTTTTTTTATTTTCATTTGATTCATTAGCTCTATCAGATCAATATTATGCTAGGACTGAATTTTCGACCTGCAAACTTGCTGATGGTAAGACTTATGAAGATGTAGTTGCTTATCACAAACAATATGAAGCTTTTTTAAAAGAAAATAACCTTAAATATGCAAAATATATTCTTACTCCAGTAATTGCAGGCGATGTTGATTATGATTACATTACTTGGGGCACATGGCCTGGAGGTGTGGAAATGTATGAGGAATACGGAGCTTACTTAAATGATTACACACCACCACCGGGCAACCCTGGCATTTGTAGTGGAACATTTTCTGTACATTTTAATGCCGCAATTAGGATAAGGCCTCCCGTTTCTGAATATGACAAAAGAATGTTTGTTGAATTTAGGAACTGCAAATTTAAAGGAGAATCAACTGTCGATGATTTACTAAAAATTGATGCAGAAAGAGAAGCAATTATGCGAGATGCTGATGCAATGGGTTACGGAAGGAGTTACTTAAGACCATATCGAGGATTTAGTGATGATGAATACGATTTTGCGGTAATGACTCATTGGTATAACAGAGACTATAGAGCTGATTCTGTAAAATCATACGGAAAAATGACCACATTATTCAGAGAAAAAGGAATATTTGATGGTTATAGGGAGCACGTTGAGGGATGCGAAAGAACACCACGAGTATATGCATCCGAGTGGCTATACAGCACAATTTCTGATTAGGAGTTTTGATAAAAAGAGGGAATAATTATTCCCTCTTTATTTAGTTAAGCTTATATCTAAGATTTATTTGAAATCTGTTAGTCGGGATTTCAAAATTACTTGAATTGCTATCGAAAGCAAAATATTGATCATTTGAACTATTAAAATCTAATTCAAACTTACTATCACCATCAATATTTACCAGTCCAAATGCATTTTCAGCATCTTCTTCTGTTTCATCAGTATCTCTATTTAAATAGTAGATCAAACCTCCAAGAAGCAGTAAACCAGCAACAGCACTTCCGCCGCCGCCACCATAACCACCGCCGCCTGAACTTCCTGATGATGAGCCACCACCACCTCCATGATATGAAGCGAAAGTTACGGGAGCTGAAACAAGCATAGCTAATAACATGAAAAGTCTCATATTTTTCTCCTAAGTATATTAATTTTGCTGGGCGTCTTAGATTTGTAAGATTATTATGTGCCCATATTAATCAAGATCTAAGCAAAACAACGTAATATTGATTTATGGATTTTTATTGATAATTCAATACTTTTTTTAAATCCAAGAGCAAAAAAAAATAAAGCGGACAAAAATCCGCTTTATTATGATTGCACTCTTAGGGAAAAATTTGAGGAGTAAGTAAAGAGGCAACTATTAATTAGACGCTTTTCTTAATCAAAAGTTCAAATTTATTTTATTTTTTTGTAATAAAATAACAAATTATTAGGAAAAGAACTGTTGGTATTGCATACAAAGATATCATTGCTAATTTTTCAATCATTGATCAACTCCAATTGCCTTTGAATCAGGTCTTCTTGTATCTCCATACCCATAAAATAAATTATTTTTCATTTGAATGCTTTCAAGAGCTGTATTTGGATTTAAGAATATACTTTTTTGCCCGGCCTTATCTAAATACTCAGTAAAATTTTGATTCATTCCATATTCTAATGTAACAACATCGGGAAACCATTGTTGATGTATTCTATTAACATTTATGGCGTCAGATATTTCCATATTAAAATCGATAACATTTAATATATTTTGTAATACTGCTGATATTATTCTAGGTCCGCCTGGTGATCCCACTACTAGAAAGGGCTTGTTATCTTTAAACACAATTGTTGGAGTCATCGAACTTAATGGCCTTTTAAAAGGTTTGATCTCATTAAATTTTCCACCAATTAAACCAAACTGATTTGGAATACCTGGAGCAGCTGAAAAATCATCCATCTCGTTATTCATTAGGATACCTGTATCTTTGATAACTACTTTTGATCCATAACCAGAATTTAATGTGTATGTGTTAGAGACAATATTGCCAAATTGATCTGCAATTGAGAAATGAGTTGTTTCATCACTCTCTTGTCTAAAAAATTCTCCTGGTAAAACTTTGGAAGAGGGTGTGGCCTCATTTAATTCAATTTTGCTTGCGATACGATCACTATATTGCTTTGAAATGATCTCTGAGACTGGCACATCAACAAAATCTGGATCTCCAAGATATTTTGATCTATCTGCAAAAGCATATTTCATTACCTCAGACAGTAACAAAACATATTCAGCTGAATTATGACCCAATAATTTTAGATCAAAGCTCTCTAATATATTTAGCATCTGGATCAGATGTAAGCCCCCAGATGAGGGTGGTGGCATGGTAATAATTTTATAACCTCTGTAATCTCCAATTAGAGGTTTCCGCCATGATGACCGATACTGTTTTAAATCATTGAGAGTGAGTAAGCCATCATTCTTTTTCATATCTGTGACTATTTTCTTAGCTATTTGGCCCTCATAAAAGCTTTTTCTACCATCTGTACTTATAAGCTTAAGTGATTGCGCTAAATCTTTTTGAATAAATACATCATTGAATTTAAATCCATCTTTTTTATAAAAGATTTCTCTTGTTGTTTTAAATTTATAAAATCTTTCTTGATATGAATTTAGAGTATCAGCCATGTATGGTGTGACCCTAAATCCTTGTGAAGCTAATTTTATAGCGGGTTGAATGAGATCTTTCCATGGAAGTGATCCATACTTTTGATGAAGTTCCCACATACCATCTACCGTGCCAGGAACAGCAATTGCTTTATAACCTTCTGTTGAAAGCTTTGGATCAAATTCTTCATTTATTAGATACATATCACGACTAGAATTTTCAGATGCCTTTTCTCGGTAATCTAAAGTCTCAAAGACATTTTCATCTTTGTGATAAATTACAGCAAAACCTCCACCTCCAATGTTACCCGCTCGAGGCAAAACAACAGCTAATGCAAAAGACACAGCCACAGTTGCATCGAAAGCATTGCCTCCTGATTGAAGTACCTCACTACCAATTTTACTTGCAATAAAATGTTGAGTTACAACCATGCCTTTTTGTCCAACAACAGGATGAACAACGGATCTTGAATTCAGGACTTGAGAGTCTAAATTAAGTGCTAAGCAGCACAAAAATAAAAGATTTTTCATTATGAGAGTAATCCGCCGTCTACTCTTAAATTTATACCATTTATGTGAACAGCATCTTCGGATGCTAAAAAAGCTATTGCTGATGCAACATCATCTGGAGATCTATTTACACCATCAACGGGCATTATCTTTTTTAATAATCTCTTATCAAATCCATCAGGAAGAGGGGTTTCTGTAGACATCTTTGTTTTTATTGAAGCTGGGCATATACAATTAACATTTAGTCCAAGAACTCCATATTCAACAGCAAGTGTTTTTGAAAATGCACTAATTCCACCCTTTGAGGCGCTGTAAGCAGCTGTCCATGCATGAGACCCTAGAGCTGCTGTTGAGGATACATTAACAATATTTCCTTTTGAAATCAGCAACATAGGTAGCGCATAACGACACATAAAAAACGTTCCAGTAAGATTAGTATCAATAATTTTCTTCCAGTCTTGCATTTTTACATCTTTAGAGTGATCAAAACCAAGTATTCCTGCAACATTTATTAGTGCATCAATTGAAACATACCTATCGCATATCTCTTCAAAAATTTTTTTTGTACCTTCTTCATCAGAAATATCATGAACATATGTTTCGAAGATGGATGAATTAAGCTTTTTTTTCAGTGCTTTTATACCATTAGCATCATAATCAATGACAATAAGGTTTGCTCCCTCGTCAGCTAATCTTAACGCAGTTGAGTATCCAATGCCGGCAGCAGCTCCACTCAACACAACTAATTTTTCATTAAACCTTTTCATAATCAATGTGAGTTTTCACCGCTTATAATTGTTCTGAGATTATATCCTATCTTCTCAGAAAGCTTATCAACAACTAGATTTGGTAATGTATCAAAAACTAAATCCATATCACTAGAAATAATATGCCAAGAATTTTGTTTAATTTCAGATTCAAGTTGGCCAGGAGCCCAACCACAGTACCCAACAATAATTTTGTATTTAGCATCAATTTTTTTTCTTGCGATACTCTCTAAAATGTCATTTGAGGTAGTTAAAAAAAGATCATCAGATATTCGAGTTGTTTGCTGAAACTTAACACCATTTGTATTATGTAAAACGAATAATCTATCAGTATCAACTGGACCACCTCTTAATACATGCTTTAAAGTTTCATGTTTATTATTTTTATTTAAATTTAATTTCGATAGCAAGATTGACTCTGATAAATCAGTAGGCTGATTCATTACAAATCCAAATGCACCACTTTTAGAATGCTCACAAAGAAATATGACGCTATCATTAAAAAAATCAGCATTTTCATGTCTTGAGAAGTAAAGAAATTTGTTGTTATAAAATTCAGTATTAGGAAGCATCAATAGCAATTTCCTTGGCCCACTTGTAGTTCGCTTTTCCATTTGGCGCTCTCTCAACGTGTTCCACAAAAACAATTTTCTTAGGAATCTTATACCCTGCTAAAAAGACTCTTGTCTTATTCTTTAATTCCTCCTCATCTATATCTGAATCAAGTGAAACAACAGCTGTAACAATTTGTCCAAATCTTTCATCATTCAATCCTACTACCAAGCAATCATTTACCTCAGAGTTTTTTTTCATTGCTTCTTCTACTTCTTCAGGATAAATTTTTTCGCCTGCAGAATTTATACAGTTACTTCCTCTGCCAAGCAACGTTATGGTTCCATCTTGCTCTAATCGGGCGTAATCTCCTGGAAAGCTGTATCTAATACCATTTACTTCCTTAAAAGTTTTAGCAGATTTCTCAGGATCTTTATAATACCCAACTGGTACAAGTCCCGCAGTACCAATAAGTCCGATCTTTTCTGATCCTGGCTCTAAGATTTCTCCATCATCTGCCAAAATAATAACACCTGGATTGATATTAAATTTTGCTGTTTCTGCTGGATTTTCTCTGCTGGAGGTTGAGCCTCCCATTCCTCCTTCTGTAGATCCAATAGTATCCATTAGAATCATGTCATGGTGTTCAAGTAGACCCGCTTTGACCTCAGCACTCCACATCACCCCACTTGAAATAATTACTTTTACACTGTCAAGATCATATGGTCGATTATCAGTTTTTGCTTTATTGAGAGACTCTAACATTGGCTTTGCAAATGCGTCTCCAACAATGACTATGTTTGAAGCTTTACACCTTTCAACTTCTGACCACATTTGATCTGGATTGAATCCTTGGTTGGGCAGGGTAATAACTGATCCTCCAAGATTTAATGATAAAAATGATCCAAGCCACATACCAGTTCCATGCATCAGAGGACATCCCACAAGACTTCGAATCAGAGCGTTACTTTCTTTATTTTGTTTAATTCTTTCATCTAATTCATTTATTTCATCTGGTACGTCATACCCCATAGCTTTCAAAGTTTTGAATAAAAAAATTAAAAACTCACCTTGTTTATACATTACACCTTTAGGCATACCAGTAGTACCACCTGTATAAAGCATATAGATAGTATTTGGATCTCTCTCAATTCGTGCCATTGGTTGATAATTATCAATTATGTTTTGGTAGTTAACTCCTATTGCTGACGATTTTTGGGAACTATCATCTACCTCAACCCAAAGTTTAATATTTGGTAACGAACTTTTGATGTTATCAATTCTATTAGAGTATGTTGAATGAAAAAAAACAGCCTCAGAATCAGAGTTTTCTAAAAGATAGGTAAGCTCATCTTCAACATATCTATAATTAACATTGATTGGACAACCATCAATTTTGAATATTGCATATTGGGCAATTAAATATTCATTTGAATTATTTAAATAAATGGCAACTTTTGAATTTTTAGATAAACCATTTTCAATTAGTGCAGATGCTAATTTACTTGCTCTTACATCAAATTCTCTCCAAGACAAAACATCATCACCACAGATAAGAGCATCTTCCTCTGGAATTAGATCAGAAATTTTTTCCCATAAAGAAGCAAAACTAAGATTCATTTTTATTTACTAAAGAAGATCCAACACGTCTTCCAGAAAATACACAGTCTGCTATTGATAGTCCTGAGACATATATATTCGAACAAACACCAACAGCTGATCTTCCGGCAGCATATAAACCGTTGATGTCCTCACCATTAATATTTTTAACATTTCCAGTTTCCTCATTGAGTAAAAGACCACCTAAAGTGAGGGTTGGTAATGGAGATAATCTAGAATCAATTGAAATATCCATGATGTAATATGGAGCATTTAGCTCAACAATATCTTCAGCAGATTTACCTAGATTGCAACTCGATGATGCAGAAGCAAAGCCATTGTATTGTTGTATTGTATTTTCAAGATTCGATGAGTTGATATTATAAACTGCTGCTAAATCTTGAATATTTTTTTTCTTTACAGCATTGAATAACATTAACATTCTTGCAGCATCCCTTTGAAATGGGAGCGCTTTCGTTGCTTCCTCTTTAGCTTTTTTAAATAAAGCTTCATCCATCACCAGATAAGATTTACCATTATGATCCTCACACATAGCATCACCCAGCGTTGCACCATATACCATCTCATTACAAAATCTTTCACCATTTTTATTCACCACAATACCCTTTGCGAATGACATGGGCGGATTTAGAAATCTCCATGCAGTTACTCTATCCATATGTTTAGTAGCACCTCCAACTGATTGACCAAGTCTTATACCTGATCCATCATCTTGAGAGGTACCTAATGGCATACCTTTGATGTATTTTGGCGCATAATGCTCCACCATTTCTCTATTAAATATGAAGCCGCCTGTTGATATACATACGCCTTTTTTAGCTTTGATATATTTAGTTTCTCTGTATTTATCCTCTATTTTTTTGGCTTGATTTAGAAATATTTGACCTATTTTTTGAAAAAAATTTGAACCTGGGTATGAGGGAGGCAAAATCATTTGAAATAATTCACCTCTTTTGGTTAATTTCATATGTTTGTCGCTGATCTGGCCACCAGGCAATACTAAAATCTTACAACCGAGTACATCTCCTGACTGATTTATCACTAATGATCGAGCTTCTGATTGAGAAAATAATCTCATTCCTTTATTTAATGCAGCCTTCTTTAGAGGATAAAAGATAGTTCCACCAACACCAATTGGCTTGAATGGTCCATCTTCATAGCCTCTGTGTCCACGAGCAGCTGGATAAGCAGTTTCTTTGTATTTTGGAACTAGGGTATTATCTGAGTGATATAGATAATATCCCTCACCAGGATAACTTGATTTAGTTGAATAGTATTTAGCATTAAACTGGACTCCATTCTCAATAAGCCATTCTGTATTTTCAGCAGAGGTGTCGCAAAATTTCCTTAATGTATTTTGATTAACAACATTACCAACTTCTTGGACAAGATAGTTGTACATATTTTCTTTTGTATCTTCTACTCCAGCCTCTTTTTGAATTGATGTGCCACCGCCTGCATAAAATACGCCACCACTTCTTGCAGTTGCACCTCCACCACTCGTTTTATCAATAGCGATGACTGAGCACCCATGATCAAGAGCTTCATTTGCAGCAGAAACTCCTGCACCTCCAAGACCAAGAACTACTAAATCTGCTTCGTCATCCCACTCAATGCTTGTAACATCAGATACAATCTCAGGGCTTTCAATCTTTGAAAACCACTGCTCATCATTAACTTTTAGTTCAGTTTCCAGCATTTAAATCAGCAGTTTTACCTCCATCGATTATTAAATCAGCACCTGTTATATATGATGCAAGGTCGCTTAAAAGAAACATTACTGCATTTGCGACTTCTATTGGTTTTCCTACTCTTTTAAGTGGAATTGTATTTTTTGTTGACTCAAGCATTTCATCAGTCATCATCGCTGCACTAAAAGAAGGGGTTTCAATTGCACCAGGTATCACACAATTTACCCTAACATTTGGGGCAGCTTCAATAGCACATGATTTAGAAAAATTAATCAATGCTGATTTAGCAGCAGCATAAGCCGAAATAAATGAAATACCTTTTGTCCCAGCAACAGAAGAAATATTTACTATCGATCCTGATTTTTGTTCCATCATTTTTGGTAAAACATAGTTTGTTGTAAGAAAAGCACCTTCAAGGTTAGCTTTAAAATTTGTTTTCCATTGACTAAGACTCATATCTTTGATCATGCCAGGATGAATAGATGGAGCATTATTAACCAAACCATCAATCTTGCCAAAATGATCATAGACATTATTCATAGACTTTTTTAGTTCGTTCTCATCAGAAATATCAAAAGCATGAGCTTGAACATTATTTGAGATTTTTGAAAGTGTATTTTTAGCTTTGTCTAAATTTTCTTTATTTCTTGCAGTTATCACAACTTTTGCATCTTGCTTTAGAAGCTCACTTGCAATTTCATAACCAATACCAAGACTTGCACCCGTTACGTAAATGACTTTATCTTTAAGATTCAAAATAACTTCCCCATATTAGAATTTTACATTCAAATTCACTGAAAAATACCAATAATTGTTATATTTCAGAGAGTGGTATGGATTATTTTTGTATTCTAAATTATATGCAATATTTAGTTTTTCATATTTGCTCTCTATCATAACTTTTGTATTAGTTTCCACAGCTGATGACTTTAATGAAATTGTATTATTTGAAAACAGCACATTGCCATTTGGGAACCTATAGGCAGGAAGTTTAAGATTTAAATTTCCAGAATTAATGACTAGTGGTTGATTATGATAAAAAGTTATTTTGTGTAAATCATTAAAAATTTTTGAGGATATTCCAATTCCATATGAATTAGACTTAATATCTGATATCGAGGTTATGTAACTACTCTTACTGTACTCATTATCGGAGTAACCAACATAACTACTAGCAAAAATAGACGCGTACTTCATCTCTTTTAAAAGGTTTAAACCAAAGAATCTTGTATTTGAAACAATCCCATCTGAAAATTCACCACCGAATGCAATTCCATGATTTCCGTTTTTTTCACTAATCAAGCCTGTTTGAAGTGAAACGCCCATCTTTGGTAAATTTAAATTAAATGCTGTTATAAGATTTGAGTTTCTCTCTTTAAATATTTTTCTATTAACACCTTCTTTTCCATACGAAATAGATACTAATAACTCCGCAGAGGGGTATGAGAAAAATCTTCCTAAAGTAATTCCATCTTTTGTAAAATTAGACCACGGGTTCACAAAATCTTTGATTATCGATTCGCTGTTAAATATTTGCCTATCTTTGGTTAATCCAATGTTTCGATCAAATGAAAAACCGTAATTTATATAAATATTATTATTCCTCATCGAAAAACCTGATATTTTTTCTAAAAAAGTATCACGATATCCAATCATTTTTTCTGTTGAGAAATTATTTTTTTCATAGTGTAGATATTCAGCAAAGTTTCCGGCACTTGAATTATAAAAGTGCTCTTTTTTTCGCATGTGATGTTGCATTTCTACCAAGTTATAATTGAAATTATTTTGATTAACTAGATTTAACATAGGCATACGAAATGGGGCACCCAACTCATCAAATAATATTAAGGACATGTTTGCAAAACCATTAAAGATTGCATCACCAAAAGCATTATTTGATATTGAGAGAAAATTTTGATGCCATGGACTTAACTGATTAGCGCCTAATGAGACTGCAGATAATTGCCCAACAGGTCTAGTTGCAGCATCTAAGTCAATTAACCCCTGTCCATATGTAAAGGTATCAGCATAAATACCTGTTTTATTTGCGGTAGAAAATAATCTTTCAACAAGTTCAGTATTCCCAAGTTGGCCTTCAAAATAATCTGCCATTACCGCCAATGCTCCAGAAACAAATGGAGCTGCAAATGATGTTCCGCCACCAACGGCAAAACAAGAATTATCGAATTTACAATCTCTTTCTACATTCTCAAAAATTCCTTGATCATCAAACGACACAGGATACGCAAGAGTTATATCTCCACCAGGAGCAGCTACACAAAAACTAGCAACTATTCCACATCTATTTGAGAATTCTGAAATTTGACCTTCTTCATCAATTGATACAACGGCTATGGAATGACTTTGGAGTTCATCAATATAAGCTGTAAGGCCTGGAAAAATTTCTGGACTTGAGAAATCCACTCCTTGATCAGCATAACCACCCGCGTTGCCTGCTGACCAAACATATATCGTTTTTTGGTAATCAGGGACGTCTTGTTGCGCCATTTCTCTAATAGTCCTAGGAAAAGCACTCCTGATTTGTGCTTCAGTATAGTCAATTATATTTCCTGAATATCCATAACTATTATTTACAATATCAACGTCATTATTGTTATGGATTGAAAATAACTGACTAAAAAAACTATCTATACCAGAAAAATCAGGAGAATTGTTTCCTGAACTATCACCTAGATCAACTGGATCATAATTTTCATCAGGTTCTGCAAGCTCAATAGCTATAAAAAATACAGTCGAATCAAATGCAACACCATGCATAGGTGTATCTGTATTTTCTGATAATTCTCCTGCAGCAATAGACGTTACATAAGTTCCATGTCGCATTTGTCTTGTGTTAGGTTGATAATTTTGATAGCTTTGCCTACTTCTTGGATCTATTCTTGTTGAATTTATTTCAGCGTGAGTACTATCTAAACCTGAATCTGTTATACCAATTATAATCCCTGCACCTGTTGCGCCTCGAGCATATGCAGAGGATGCATTTATAGCATCTAATCCCCATTGACCTTGATACTCACTGTTTGCTTCGTATTGAGCTTTTGCCTCATCAAAAGAAATTGAAGGCTCAGGAGGAGGTACTGGCGGTGTAGCATTTTCTGTCATTAACATTGGAGAGGAACCTGATCCGCCACCTGAACATGAAACAACAAGCAATAAAATTAGAAAAGATCTTACTATGTGCATAATTAAGTTTTACTATACAATTTAATTGATTATTTATGAAAAAAACATTTCAAGAAGTTGTCGATGAATCAACTGCACAGGGTCAGCTCTTTGAGACCAAAGAGTTACTTCATTCCAATGGTAATACATACAAAGAATTTATTAATACTCCAAAAACTTTAAAAGATTATTACCAGTTTGGTCTCTTACATCCAGAGGTCGATTGGTTAGTTTTTGAAAATGAAAGATATACATATAAAGATGTTTTAGATAGATCACATCAAGTAGCTAACGCACTAAATCAGCAAGGTCTAAAAAAAGGAGATCGTGTTGCTGTTTGTATGCAAAATAATCCCGAATATATCTTTATTTACCTGGCATGCACTTCAATGGGTTTTGTTTTTGTTCCACTTAATTCATGGTGGGTTGCAAAAGAGATAATTTATGGCTTAGACAATTCCGGTGCAAAAATAATTTTTGGAGATGAAAAAAGATTAAAAGGTCTTGAGTCCCATGATGCGATAAAGATTATTGTTAGAGCCCAACAGGAATCAAGTTATCAATCATTCAATGATTTTGTGCTTAATCAATCAGAAGTATTGCCAGATGTAACGATTGATACTGATGATAATGCTACTATTTTTTATACATCTGGTTCGACCGGTTACCCAAAAGGTGTGCTTTCATCTCATAGAAATATTCTGGCTACTTTGTTTAGCTGGGCTTTATTTTTTTCTGCAAGGAGTGCTTCAGCTGAAAGCAATTCAGAAGAAGATGATACAACTAAACCACCCTTGTCATTGTTGCACTGTGTTCCTTTATTTCATGTTACTGGATCACATGCTGGATTATTGATGTCGGTTTTAAGTGGCAGAAAAATTGTTTTAATGCCAAAGTGGGATCCTACTGAAGCCTTAAAACTTATAGAGGCAGAAAGGATTACTGCTATTACAGGTGTACCAACACAAACATGGGATTTGCTTAATCATCCTCAAAGAGATGAATATGATTTATCGTCATTAGATGATTTAAGTGGAGGTGGAGCTCCTAGACCTCCTGAACATGTAAAAAGACTCAACGATGAAATGAATGGTAGCCCATCTATTGGATATGGCCTTACTGAAACTAATGCTGTTGGAACTTTGAATGCAGGCGAAGATTATATCAAGCATGCTGCGAGCTGTGGTAAAGCAGTCCCACCTGTTACAGAAATAGCTATTGCAGATGATGACTGGAATCATCTTGAAGAAGGTCAAACCGGTGAGGTTCTCATAAAATCTCCTGCAAATATGTCAGGTTATTGGAATAATCCTGATGCAACAAATGAAGTATTTGGTAAAGATGGATGGTTTAGAACAGGTGATATTGGCTACATCAAAGATGAATTTTTATACATAATTGATAGAGCAAAAGACTTAGTTATTCGTGGTGGTGAGAATATATCATGTATTGAAGTTGAATCTGCAATTTCTTTGTTATCAGCAGTAAGGGAGGTTGCAGTATTTGGAATCCCAGATGAAAGGCTGGGAGAAGTCTTGTGTGCAGCAATTTACACAGATGATAAAAAATTCGATGATGCATCATCGATTCAATCCTTTTTAAAAGATAAGCTTGCAGACTTTCAAATACCTCAACATATAAAGATTTATCTTGAACCATTACCAAGGATTGCATCCGGTAAGTTCTCTAAACCTGAGATGAGGGATGAATTTAAAAAGCTATTTAAATAAACTATTTCTCAGATACAATTAGATAATAAATGAACTCTTTATGATGGCTAGTAAAATTCTTTTAGTAGAGGATGAACCAGATATTAGAAAGACTCTAAAATATAATTTTTCACGTGAATCATTTGATGTGATTACTGCTGGGAGCATAAGTGAAGCTGAGAGTCTATCAAGTAATAATCAGGTTGATTTAATTATTCTAGACTTAATGTTACCTGATGGATCTGGTCTTGATTTTTGCAGAGCAATTAAATCTGATAAAGAAAAAAAATCAATACCTGTAATTATTCTTACTGCAAAGGCTGATGAAGTTGATAGGGTTGTTGGGTTTGAGTTAGGCGCTGATGATTATGTAACAAAACCATTTAGTGTTAGAGAGCTAGTTCTGCGAGCGAAAGCCGTGATGAAACGAGGAGTAAATTCTGAGGAAGATTCAAACAAAGATTTTGAAACTTTTAAATTTGGAGATTTAGAATTAGATCTTGAGTCACATCAAGCATTTATTAAAGATCAAGAAATTAACTTTACAGCATTAGAATTCAGATTGCTTAAGCATTTAATTGATCGAAAAGGCAGGGTGCAAACTCGTGATCAATTACTTGGTGATGTGTGGGGATATAGTAATTCGGTTACAACCAGGACTGTAGATACTCACATTAAAAGATTAAGAGAAAAACTTGGCGACGTTGGAAAGCATATTCAAACAATTAGAGGCGTTGGTTATAGATTTTCAAGATCGCCTGATTAGTTCATATGGGTATTAGGGCAAGATTATTTGTAATAATTTTTTCTTGTCTTTCCTTGGGTTTAATTTTTTCATACATTGTTGCTGAAAGAGATCTTGGTATTAAAGTCCAAGATCATTTTGAATCAGAACTCCAAAAACAGGGTCAAATTATCAGAGAAAACATCGGTATTCTAAGTGATTATGATAATCCACATTTTTTAAAATCTGAGACTGACAAATATTCTAATGCTTCAAAATCAAGGGTTACTTTTATAGCAAATGATGGTCATGTAATGGCCGATTCAGAAATCGAAGTCGATGATTTAAAAAGTATAGATAATCACGGTAATAGACCTGAGGTTATTGACGCATTGGCAAATGGCATGGGTTGGAGTAAAAGATTTAGTGAAACAATTAAGCAGGAAATGATGTATTTTGCTATTTTAGATTCATCCTCAGAACAAAATAACATTATCAGGTTAGCTATGCCATATAATTATTTTGACGAGACATTAAATTCACTTGAGAATTCTGTAACACTCATCTTCGTTGTTGCCTTAATCGTATCAATTATGGCAGGAATAATAGCTGGTAATTACACAAGAGATAACTTGTATGAGCTTGAAAAAGCAGTAAGCCAGTTAGCAAGCGGTAATATCAGAAAAAAGGCTATTAAGTCTCTACCCACAAAGAAAGTTGATCAAATTGGATCAATCGCAAGAGATGTTTCAAGTATTTCTGTAGATCTAAAAAATCAAATGACCTTATTAGCAAAACAACGTAACCAGTTTGCTGGAGTTCTTGATGATTTAGGACAAGGAATCATTGTGTTCAATGAAGACGGTTTTGTAACTTTTAGTAATGAAGAGTCGATAAACATCTTGAATGTTGGAGATATTATCAATAAGCATGTTTCTGCATTAGGAAGTAAATCATTAGAGCAAGTCTTTAATCAGGCTCTTAAGAAGGGTAAATACGCCATGGAGTTTGAACATAAGATTGATAATGAAAATAGGTGGTTGTTATCACAAATGAACAGAACCAAAGCAACAAAAGAATTAATATTGGTTCTTAATGATTCTACTGAATTGAGAAAAATGGATTCTATGCGCAGAGATTTTGTTGCAAACATGTCACATGAATTAAGTACTCCTGTGAGTGTTATAAGAGCAAATTCTGAAACTTTACTTGATGGGGCTTTAAATGAAAAAACTGATGCAAAAAAGTTTACATCAGCAATCCTTCAGAACTCTATTAAACTCAGTGAAATGGTATCAAAATTAATACACCTCTCACGCATTGAGTATGGTGATCAAAAGTTTAATATTGAAAAATTTGATCTCAAGGTTGAAATAACTAATGCACTAGAATCATTAAGAGAGTTAGCTAAAAAATATAACGTAGAGTTTGATTTTGACTACGCTGGAGAAGTAATGGTTGAATCAGATAAAAGTGCTTTAGAACAGATTCTTAATAATTTAATCGGAAACGCAATTAAATATTCAACCACATCAATTGAGAGTAAAAGTAAAATTGAGGTAAAGATTCGTAAAAATGAAAAAATTACTCGCGTATCAGTTCTTGATCAGGGTGTTGGAATAAATACTGAAGAAAGAAAACTTGTTTTTAATAGATTTTATAGAACTGCAATAGCTAGAGGTCAATCTAAAGAGGGCAGTGGTCTTGGTCTAGCTATAGTAAAGCACCTCGTTGATCAGCTTGGTGGTGAAGTTGGAGTAATGCCAAGAAAAAAAGGAGGCTCAAGATTTTGGTTTACACTGAAAACAGCTAACTAGTTATTTTTGATTTTAATATTTTGACTATATATTTGCTGATATAAATTTACTGCCGCTGAATCTGAAACTCCCCATTTAGTTGCTTTAATCTTTTTAATATCCGTTCTATTAAGAATAAATTCATAAATACTTAAGGCATAATCGATTACATCAGCACGGTCCTTCGAAAATCCATATGTATTAATTTTTTCTTCATAAGTAAGTTTATTTAACTTATCTTTTGCAGAAATAAATTCATTTTTTACTGTTGTTTTCGCATTAATAGAGCTGAGAAAGGATCTAATATTTCCTCCAATACCAACTAGATTCTTTTTCTTCGGTGTTGTAAGCAACCACTGCTCAAGTTTATTCCATTCGTTTGCTTTATCTTTTCTTAACATATTTCTTACTGCTCCTAGTTGGAAAGATTTGATCACAAGCCTATTATTTTTAAAAAGTAAGAATTCTGTACTACCGCCTCCAACATCTACATACATCCCATCATCATTATTACCAAAATCAGGATGCAATTGGATTAACTTAGCTTCCTCCAAACCAGAGATTATTCTGATTGGATGTTCAATTTCATTTTCAACTAATCGCCTGGTTTCTTCAGAGTTTTTAGTATCGCGAAATGCAGACGTTGCAACAATATCAAAGTGTTCAATTTTTTTCTTTTTAAATTGATGGATAAATTCACTCAAGATTTTGATTAATTTAGAGATACTTTTTTTTGATAATTTACCATCAACAAACACATCTGTTCCTAGCCGCATTGCACTTCTATTAGATTCTATAAATTCAATATGTGAGGGCGAAGTATTAAAAACTTTAGCTTTAACTGCATTGGTGCCAATATCAATTGCGGCTATTTTCATAATAAATGTCTATTAATCGTCAGAATATTTAGTAAGTATTTTATATTGTTCAAAACTTAAATTATCAAATTCAATACCTTCAAGTGTTGCCTTGTAATTATTAATCTTTTTTGTCCAAGCAAGTGGTTTTAGTAGTTTTTTATTCTCATATGGAACTTGATTTAAAATGAAACGCAATGCGGTCAGCCTCGCAATCATTTTATTATTCGCGTTTATTGCTATCCAAGGTGAAAAACTTGGTGATGTCCTCTCAAACATCTGTTCTTTGTAAAGAGTAAAGGCATCCCATTTCGTAACAATGCGTTCATCGTTTGGAGAAAGTTTCCAATATTTTAATTCTGATTTTTTTCTAGCTTTCATTCTTCTTTTTTGTTGATCTTTTGACAATGAAAAATAAAACTTTATTATTTCTACTCCTTCATATATCAACTTTTCTTCCCATGGAATCACTTTTTCCATAAAGTCGATATATTGTTTTTCAGTACAATAGCCCATTACAGGCTCAGTAAGTGCACGTGTGTACCAGGATCTGTCTAGAAAAGCTATCTCACCTTTTTTTGGAATTACTTTTTTCCATCTTTTAAACCAATGTGATGACTCCCATTTAGTTGGGATTCCCAAATTCACATAGGCAAAATTCTTTGGAATAAGATATTGAGAGAAAAACTGAAATGTCGAGCTTTTGCCTGCTGTATCCCTGCCTTCAAAAATTATGCATAACCTTCTATTATTTTTAATTACATCTTCTTGTAATTTTAATAATTCAATTTGCAATCTTCTTTTTTCAAGTTGATAGGATTTATCATTAAGTTTTTGATATTCTTTTTGATCAAAAGTGATTAGCATGGACAAAAAATTTATTCCCAAATTTTAACCTATATGTCACATTCCTAATATACTGTTTAAACATTATGGAAGAGTTCTTTTTATCTCCTTATCTAATTTTAGCAATTGCCGCTATATTAGGTCTATTTATGGCATGGGGTATTGGAGCAAATGATGTTGCCAATGCCATGGGCACATCTGTCGGTTCAAAGGCCTTAACTCTTAAGCAAGCAATTATCATAGCTGCTATATTTGAATTTCTTGGGGCTTATCTAGCTGGGGGTGAGGTAACTTCAACAATCCGTAAAGGGATTGTCGATCCACAACTATACGTTAATGATTTAAATATTTTTATTATAGGTATGATGTCATCTTTGTTGGCAGCGGGTTTTTGGCTCTATATTGCAAGTAATAATGGCTGGCCAGTTTCTACAACGCATTCAATTGTTGGAGCAATTGTTGGTTTTGTATTAATTACTAAAGGTATTGATGCTGTGTCATGGTTTACGGTAGGTGAAATAGCTTCAAGTTGGATCACATCTCCTTTAATTGCTGGCATCTTAGCCTTTTTAATATACCTCAGTGCAAAAAAACTCATCTTAAACGCAAAGAATCAAGTTACTGCAGCTATTTTTTATATCCCTTTTTATAGCTTTCTTGTCGCAGGAGTCATAGCTCAAGTTGTTGCAAGAAAGGGTTTATCTCATATTGGTCTTTCTTGGAATGATAATGAAATTTGGTTTTTTACAGCTTTAATAGCTTTATTAGTTGGCGGGGTTACATCTTTAGCACTAAGACTCAATAAAGAAAGTATTTCATCTCAGGGTGGTATCGAATATGCATTTGGAATTTTAATGATTGTAACTGCATGCGCGATGGCCTTCGCCCATGGTTCAAATGATGTTGCAAATGCAATTGGACCAGTGGCTGCAATTATTTCTGTAGTTAATTCGAATGATTTATCATCAACTGCACCAATTAATCCAGCTATATTATTATTAGGTGGTGCAGGAATTGTTTTGGGGCTTAGCACCTTGGGCTATAAAGTAATTAAAACTGTCGGTGAGAAAATTACTAAGCTTACTCCAAGTTTGGGATTCTCTGCGGAGATGGCAGCAGCTAGTACAGTTGTTTTTGCCTCATATTTAGGTTTTCCAATCTCGACAACCCACACTCTTATAGGAGGAGTTATTGGAGTTGGTTTAGCAAATAGTGCTAAAGATCTTGACTGGTCATCAGTTTATCGTATTTTTGCATCTTGGATCATTACAATTCCAATTGGAGCTGTCTTCACTATTTTGTTCTATGTTTTTTTAAGGGTAATTTTTAATGTCTGATATTCAGCAAAGAATTCAACGGCTCGAGGACATTAAATCCATCGAACAATTAAAATATAAATACTTACATGCATGTGATGATAAGGATCCTGAAGCAATGATTTCAGTTTTTACTAAAGAAAATTGTGAAATTGATTATGGAGAAGTTGGCGTATTTAATAACAGAGAATCGTTAAAGAAAGTTTACACTGCAGCAGCATGTCATGATTATATGATCGAGTCTCATCATGCACATAATCCCATCATAAATATAATTGACTCTGACAAAGCCATAGGGGTTTGGGCGTTAACATATCAACTAATTAATACTAAAGATCTTTCAATAGTGAAGTTAAAGGGTATTTACGAAGATGAGTATATAAAAGATGCCGGAGAATGGTTAATATCGAAAACAAAATTTATATTGAAATCAACATTTAGCAGACAAATCGAGGAAAAATTTTTAAAAGTTATATTTGCTGGATAAATTACTTTGTTGCACAGCTTAAGTAATAAGCATAGGACGCTCTAATAGCCTCGTTTAAGCCAATTTCGTTAAGTTCCTTATTTTCTTTTATATTTAATGAAAATATTGATAGCACTATATTTACTATTACTAAAAACACACCTTCTTTATTAAACATTTGAGGTATAGAGTTTACAGCTTCAATTTTTTTTAGAATTACATTGCCAATTTCTTTTAGTTGTTTATTGTTAAAAGTTGGTGAAAAATTGTTATGAAAGACAATTTTTTGAGCTGCAATGTTATTTTTAAAGTAGTTATGAAATTGGCTTAATAGTATTTTGATGCAATCATAGATTTGGTCATTGTTTATTTCAGATTTTTCTAAAGATATAAGACATTCCTCAAAATATCTTGCACATAAGGCCTCTTTTATATTATTAGGATGAGGAAAAAACTTGTAAGTTGATGTTCTTTTTAACTGAGCTAGGTTTGATATTTTTGCAATAGATATATCATCTGGCATATTATCTTCTAAAAAATCATGTGCTGAATCAAGAATTTTATCAACCCTATCAAGACTTCTTTTTTGTTTAGCAACACCTAGGCTCATAATCAAATTATCGACAAATGTTTAGATAATTACAAATAAAATTATTACACAACCAATAAATTGTTTAATTGTTGTCACAAGGTTTTTATTATCTGTAACAACAATGACATATTTTATTTTTATATTTGAACCTACATAGGAGTAAATATGAAAAATCGTTTTACTTTAGTTCTTTGTTTTTTATCTACAAATCTTTTATTAGCACAAGAAGAAGCTGTTGAAGAGGTTGTTGTTATAGGGACAAAAGCTAGTCTTATTTCTGCAATTGATAAGCAAAGAGAAAGCAATAAAATTTTATCTGTTGTGGATTCGGATGCACTTGGGGAATTCCCTGACACTACCGCAGCTGAAGCAATTCGACGATTATCTGGTATTTCAGTTGAAAATGATCAAGGTGAAGGACGTTATGTTTCTATTAGAGGACTTAGTTCAGATTTAAATTCAATTGCTGTAAATGGTGCATTAATGCCAGCTCCAGAGGGTAATAGAAGTGTGATGCTAGATGGATTACCAACAGAACTACTTGACTCAATAGAGGTATCAAAAAGTCTCACGCCTGATCAAGATGCTGATTCTATTGGAGGGAGAATAGATTTTAAAACCAAACGTCCAACAGATTTAGAAGATATGATTTTTAAGCTTAAAGTTGATACCCAATATAATGAAAATGCTGAGTCAAATGATAATCCACGTTTCGCAGTAACTTACGGAGATAAAATTTCTGATTCAGCCGCACATGTTTTTGGTTTTACATACTCAAGCAAGCAAGTTGTTGCGTATAACAATGAGACTGGCTATGGTTGGGAAACAAATTCATCAGGCCTTAAAGAGATGAATGATGATTGGGAAATGAGATACTATGATCTTACAAGAGAAAGAATAGGTTTTACGTATGATGCAAATCTTCTAACTAGTGACACTACATCTATTTTTTTAAGTGCTTTTTATAATGAATACATTGATGATGAACTTCGTTATAAAGATGAATATGGAAAACTTGGATCTACAGGTACTACAACTCAATCATCAATGTTTACCGATAGAGTGAGACACGATGCTGAAACAAGAGTCAGAGAGGAAATTAGAACAATCTCTGCCTTTAGCTTGGGTGCTGATACAATCGTGAATGACTGGGATACTAGTTTTCAATTGAGTTATTCTTTTGCTGAACAAGATGATACTGATAATGCGGATTTAACTTTTAGATGTGATATTGAAATGGGTGAAGATGAATGCATTGATCTTTCTAGTGCCTCGGGTTCAGTTGGGCAAATTAATTGGTCAAATCCTAAGAAACCTTATTTAATTCATAATTATCCCCAAGCTTATTTGCCTTCAAATTTAAAATGGAAAGAGCTTGAGTTAGAAGATTCCGTTATAGAAGATGCTGAAACAGCATTGAAGATTGATTTTTCAAAAGATGTTACTGTTGGTGGTGCACCATCAGTTATAAAGTTTGGATTAAAAATGCGATCAAGAGAAGTTGAAGTTGATGGAAACAAAGAATTTTATAAGGATCCTGCTAAAAGGTATTTAAGTGATTTTGGTCCAGTGCAATTATCATGGCCATTTAAGAATCAAACCTTTGGTCCCCAAGCAACACCAAGTCAAGTTATTGCTTTACAAAATCAAACCGCAAGTTTAGATCTTGATGAAGCTGAAACATACCAGGAAGATTACAATTCTACAGAAGATATTTTAGCTATCTATGGAATGATTTCATCAGAATTAGAAAATGCTCTTTTAGTATATGGAGTAAGAGTTGAACAAATGGATCTTGAGGCAAAGGCTTTTGATCAAGATGGTAAACAAACTTATGCTTCACAAGATCATACTTTCATCGCACCAAGCGTTAATTATAAATATTTTCTAAACGATAATATTATTGTAAGAGCAGCCTTTTCAAGATCATTGTCAAGGCCACCATTTAAGGCAACAGCACCTACACTAGAACTTGATATAAACGATGATGAGATTGGTGGCAGCTATGGTAATCCAGATCTTGATCCATATGAGTCAGATAACTTTGATTTATCTATTGAATATTACGGTGATGATTTATTTTATATAAGTGTTGGCACCTTTCTTAAGGATATTGATAATGCAATTTACAAGACCATTCAAAAAACTGCCACTATTAATGGCATTTCATTCAACAATGGTGTTAATACTTGGATTAATGCTGACTCTTCTAAGATCAGAGGATATGAGTTAAGTTTTTCAAGAGAGCTTTCATTCTTGCCTGAACCATTTGATGGATTATTTGTTGCTGCAAATCTAACCTTCACAGATGGCGATAGTACGTTTAATTATGAGGACAATAAGACATTTACAGCTCCATTTAGAAAACTTTCAGATAAACAACAAAATATTTCTATTGGTTATGATAAAGGTCCTTTTGACATAAGACTTGCCATGAATTCTAGAGGTGATTATTTAGATTGGCTAGCTGATGAAGAAGATGACATTGATACTGTGTCACTTGCAAATTCTAGATATGTTGGTGAGCATAAACAGTGGGATTTAAAGGCGAGTTATAGATTGTCAGACAACCTAAAAATTAAGTTTGAAATAATTAACATCGATGATAGACCAGAATATTATTATTGGGGTTATACTGATAGATTATCTCAATACGATGAATATGGTACATCATATGCAATTGGTTTTACTTATAAAAACTAATTACATTTTAAAATCTATATTATTTGGATACCTTCTCTTTACGTCAGGATTTGTATTTCCAAGCTCATTAACCATTACCCCTGATTTTGAAACAGAAGGAGTAGGTACATATTTTGATGACGCAGCTGATGATCCTGCTATTTGGTTTAACAATAAAAACCCAGATCAATCTTTAGTTTTTGGCACAGATAAGAAACAGGGCATCTACACATATAGTATCAAGGGCAAAACGTTAAACTTTTCAGAACTTGGTAGTATTAACAATATTGATCTTCGATATCATAATGACCAACTTCATATAGTTGTATCTAATAGGACCACTAATATGCTCGAATATTGGATTTTTGAAAAAGATATTTATAGCACTTTTACCAATTATGATAATCCATTTACTAAAGCTAAGATTCATAAAATTTTTGATCCTGAAATGAGTGTCTATGGCATATGTATGGGTGTTGTTAATAATCAATTGATGGCACTATTAACTGAAGAAGAGGGACCTAAAATCCAATTATGGAATCTAGATGATGGGTTTATTCATCAAGAAACTAATATAAATGAATTTGAAAGGCCTGGACCATACAAAGTTAATGAAGTTGATGAAGCAGAAGGCTGTGTATTTGATGACTCAAATCTAACAGTTTTTGTTTCAAGAGAAGGTAGAAGAGGTGAGTTAAGAGCATACTCATTACCAGATCTAAACTTTAAAGTTATTATTGATACGAGGCTTGGTGAAATTCTTGGTGATCCAGAAGGGTTAGCAATTTATGAGGATGATAAAAATGGATTTTTAATACTTTCATCTCAGGGAGGTTCAAAATTTAATATTTATGATAGGAATGAACCATACTCCTTCATTAAGTCTTTTTATATTATTAGTAATGATATTGATGGAGTTCAGGATACTGACGGTATTGCTATTAGCAGTGAAAATTTTGGAATCTTTGAATATGGAATGATGATTGCTCAAGATGGTTATAATTCTGATCAGCTTGGTGAATACGAGAGTCAAAACTTTAAAATTATTTCATTTAAAAAAATACTAGATGCACTTAATAATTAACGCTTCATCGATTCAATAATTTCTTTTGAGTATTCTGAATAAGTGTCAACAAAATCACTGTGGGTAAATATCCAAAAATTATTTTTTTTAATTGCATTAAATACTTCTTTTGCAACTATTTTTGGATCGAGACCATCTTTAACACCTAATTTTAAGTAGTCTTTTATTGCTGAAGTCGTTTCATGTTTGTCTTCTAAAAATTTTTTTAAATCCAATGATGATCTTTCATTATTAATGATTTGACTCTGAACTTCGCCTGGACATAAGACAGATGCATTTACATTTTGAACATCTTTTAATTCTTCAAATAGACTTCTTGTATAACCTACTACTGCGTGCTTTGTCGTAGTGTAAGGAGATAAATAACCGCCAATAATTACTCCTGCCATTGATGCTGTATTTACTACATGACACTTCTGATTCGATTCAATCATGCTTGGAAGAAAAGCACTTGTCATTCTTATTGTTGCTAGTAAATTTATATTAATAATTTTTGACCAAGCATCTGAACTAAGCTTCCAGGATCTTCCTTCTAAAAAGATACCAGCATTATTAAACAGATAATTAACTACGTTACATTGTGAATCTACTGTTTTCTTCAATTTAGAAATATCTTCATATGATGATAGGTCTGCAATTATTTCTATTTTATTGGTTGTTTTGAATTGATCTGACGTCTCGATAAGATTTATTTCATCAATATCAACAAGGATAAGATTATGACCTTCTTTATAGGCATGCTGTGCAATTGCTTTTCCGATTCCGCTTGCAGCACCAGTAATAAGAGAAGTGGGATGGTCAGCTTGCAAGATATCCGCCATCAATCGGAATGTATGATCCAGTTATATATGATGAATCGTTGCTAGCAAGAAAATAGATCAAATTAGCTATTTCTTCAGGCTGGCCAAATCGCTTTAGAGGAATTCTACTGTTCATTAAATCAATAATCATTTTGTCATCTTTTATATCTTCAACCATTGGTGTTTCTACTGCACCCGGTCCAATCGCATTGGCCCTAAGATTAAAAGATGCATAATCTTGTGCAATTGATTTAGTAAGACCAACTACACCATGTTTAGTAGCACTGTATACAGCCTGGGCAGCACTTGCTCTTTTTCCCATAATCGATGAAATATTAATTATTGAACCACAAGAAAGTTTATTATCTAAAAATTGTTTCATGAACTCTTTACACATTAAAAAAGTGCCAGTTAAATTGATATCAATACATTTTTTCCAATCATTAACATCATAGTCATGTAAAGCATTCAACGGGGGACTGATGCCTGCACAATTTACAAGAATGCTAGCATTTTTTTTAATTTCATTAATTTGTTTAAATCCATTGATGATTGAATCATGTGAAGTAACATCTACTTGAAAAAAATTATGATAAGTATCTGATTTAATGCTATCTTTAATAGATTTTTCCATGTCATTATTTATATCAAATACAAAAGTTTCTATCCCATTATCAAGAAATTTTTGAGTTGCTGCTAAACCAATTCCAGATGCTCCACCAGTAACGATTGCAACTTGATTTTTTAATCCTATTTCTTCGGTCATGATTTAATTATAATAGAATTTTTATATGCATACTGATCCCGACATAAATTACTTAACAAAGGAAAATCCTTTCTTTGAAATTGGCATTGAATCAGTTTTAGGGATAGAAATGCAAGTTTTTAAAAATAGACCTAAAAATCTTGGTTCGTTTATCGAATTATCAAAAAATCACGACCAAAATATCTATTTGATTACTGAACATAAATCAATTTCATTTTCAGAGCATGAAAAATGTGTCATAAAAGCGATGGGGCTTCTAAGAGATAAATACGATGTACAGCCTGGTGATAGGGTTGCTATCTACGCTGCCAACTGCAGTGAATGGATTATATTTTTTTGGGCAACAGTATCTCTGGGTGCCATAGCATGTGGACTTAATGGATGGTGGAATGGAAAGGAGGCTATGAAAGCATTAGATGACGCTGAACCAAAGATTTTATTATGTGATAAAAAAAGATTCGAACGGATTACTGATTATAAGGGACCTTATCTCACATTTGAGGATATTGATTTTGATTTAATAGAACACTCAGATGTATCATTTCATCCTTCCGATGAAGATGACTGCGCCTGTCTTCTTTACACAAGTGGCACCACAGGTAGTCCAAAAGGGGTAATGACTTCACATCGATCAATGATCAATAACACCATGCTGCAGCTTTTACAAGGTGCTGCTGTTTCAATGAGAAGTACAAGACTTGGTACGGACTGGACTGTGAATAAGCCAACCAGTTTACTTACCTCACCATTATTTCATGTATCTGGATTATCAGCTGGAGTTGTAACTGCGTTGTTTGCTGGAACTACCACTTACATATATGAGGGAAGATTTGATCCTCAAAACATACTTAGAGTTATAGATAAATATAAAATAACATCATGGGGTGGAGCCGTTCCTACAGCTTTAAAAAGAGTTTTAGATGAAGCACCAAATCATAATCTTGATTATGAAAGTATGCTTGTTGTTGGTGGTGGTGGCGCACCAATGCCTGAAACATTAATTGCAAGAACCAAACAAATTTTTAAAAATGTTGAACATAACTTTGGTTATGGTTATGGACTTACTGAATCAGGAGCTATAACTGTTGTTAATTGGGGAGATGATCTCAACAACTTTCCAAGATCACCTGGTAAACCAATGCCAACAATTGAAGTAAAGCTCATTGATGACGATGGTAATGAAATTTTTGATGATGAAGTAGAAGGTGAAATTTGCGTAAGGAGTCCCTCTGTAATGCTTGGTTATTATAAAAATCAAATTGAATCAAAAAAGTCTTTAAACAAAGATCGCTTTTTAAGTACTGGTGATTATGGTTATCGTAAAGATGATCTTTACTTTATCTCTTCCAGAAGAACAGATCTAATTTTACGTGGTGCAGAAAATGTTTATCCACAAGAAATTGAAATCCTTCTTGATCAATATGATGGTGTTGCAGAATCAGCGGTAATAGGTGTACCGCATGATGACCTAGGTGAAGAAGTAAAAGCCATAGTGGTACTTGAAAATAATAAAGTTACCTTTGATGAGTTAGAATTATATCTTAAAGATAATTTGGCTTATTTTAAGGTTCCGAGCTTATGGGAAAAAAAGTTAAAATCTTTACCAAGAAATGCTTCAGGTAAAGTCATGAAACATGTTTTAATTGATCAATCTAAAAATAATTTCGTTGAAGATGAGTGAAAAAAATAAATCAGATATGCTAAGAGCACCCTTTAAGCTTGAATATGATTATGAGAGATCAACCGGTCCAATCATTGGAAAATTTTTTGAGGGCTTATCAAACCAGCAAATACTTGGTACAAAGAATGGTGATAATGTTTATGTTCCTGCAGCTGAATTTGACCCCATAACATATGAACACTTAAGTGAGTTTGTTGAACTTCCTGAAACAGGTACGGTAAAGTCATTTACATGGATAGATCAGCCAAGAAAGCATCATTTAATAAATAAACCATTTGCTTTTGCATTAATCCAAATTGATGGAGCTACATCATCTATATTACATATGATTGCAAATTGTAATGAGAGCGACATAGAAGTTGGGTCTAGAGTAAAAGTTTCCTGGTCAGAAGAAAAAACAGAAACTATTAAAGATATTAGTCATTTCGAGTTAATAAATGAGTGAAGAGAAGAAAGATCATTTTATTAGTCCAATATCTCTGGACTATAACTACACTGCAGGGGCTGCAACCACCAGATTTTTAAAAAAAGTTTCTGAAGGTAAAATTGTTGGCCAAAAATGCCCAAAATGTACAGCAGTATATGTACCTCCACGAGGAAGTTGTCCAAGATGTGGTGTGGCAACTGAGGAGGAAGTTGAATTAGTTGATAAAGGTAGTGTTGAGTCTTTTACTATTGTCCACATACCAATTCCTGGAAATCCAATTGTGCCACCATATGTATGTGCGATGATTAGGCTTGAAGGTGCCAACATTTCATTTCTTCATCTTATACAAGAGATTGATTTAAAAGATATTAGGATAGGCATGCGAGTTGAAGCTGTATGGAAAGATAAATCTGAATGGGATACAACACTTGAAAATATTAAATGGTTTAAGCCTTCAGGTGGAGATGATATCGATCCATCAGAATACAGATTTAAGGGCCCAGAATGAAAGATATTTACATAATTGCTTATGCTCAAAATCCAATACTTGCTGATGCTAAAGCTGCAAATGAAGTAGAGCTTATTATGCCTGTCGTTCACGAAGTATTTCGTCAAACTGGTTTAAGTCAAAAAGATATCGATTTCACATGCTCAGGAAGTTGTGATTATTTGCAAGGAGCGGCTTTTGCTTTTGTTGAGGGTCTTTCAGCAATTCAAACCAATCCACCAATCAAAGAATCCCATGTTGAAATGGATGCAGCTTGGGCCTTATATGAGTGCATGTTAAAAATAAGCTCAGGTGACACCGAAAGTGCTTTAATTTATGGATTCGGTCGATCTTCACCTGGGAATTTGGATTCAATAATTTCCCTTCAAACAGATCCATATTATTTATCTCCATTATGGGTTGACAGGATTTCTTATGCTGCACTTCAAGCTAATACACTAATGCAACACGGAACCATTAGCCATGATGAGATGTATGATGCAATTGTTGAATCTATGGAGTTTGCAAAGTCAAATCCTAATGCCTTAGTCAGTAATGCTCCCAGTAAAGAAGAATATGTAGCAGAGCAAAAACTATCTACTCCACTTAATAAATTTGATGTCGCTCCAGTTTCAGATGGTGCTTCGGCAATGATAATTTGTACAAAAGATTTTGCAAAAAATCTTAATCTAGATCATGTAAAGATAAATCAAGTTTGTCACAATATCGAGTCATCAAATATTGGAACACGAGACTTATCTACTTCAACAAGCCTTTTAGATCTCTCAACAAAACTCAATCTTACAAATTTAAGTGTTGATATTGCTGAGCTTCACTCTCAGTATAGTCATGAAATAGTTTTTCTTAAAAAATTGCTTGGGCTAGATAACACTTCAGTGAATGCATCAGGCGGCCCATTGTCAGGGAATGTCATGATGGCTGCTGGATTAGACTGCATTGGAAAAACCTATGAGTATCTAAAATCTAAAGACGTTACGAATGGCCTTGCCCATGCAACGTCAGGCCCATGTTTACAACAAAATATGCTTCTGCACATGGAGAGAGTTAAATGATTGATGCTGCTGTTATTGGTGTAGGTCAAACTAAATATGATTCCAAAAGACGGGACGTTTCAGTAGGTGGTCTCGTAAGAGAAGCAATTGATAATGCTATGAAACACGCAAATGTTGATTGGGATGCGATTGATGCAGTAATACTTGGGAAAGCTCCAGATATGTTTGAGGGTATTATGATGCCTGAACTCTCATTAGCGGACGCCATTGGAGCAGTTGGTAAACCTGTGCTAAGGGTTCACACAGCTGGAAGTGTTGGTGGAAGCACTTCGGTGATTGCAGCTACCCATGTTACGTCTGGAAATTTTGATACGGTGCTTACCGTTACTTTTGAAAAACAATCTGAATCAAATGCAACATGGGCATTATCTCCAAAATATCCATATTCTCCTCATATTAATGCAGGTGCTGGCGGATATTTTGCACCATACATGCGAGAGTATATTCGTAGGTACAACGCACCTGAAAATATTGGCTGGATAGTCGCAGCAAAAGATAGACAAAATGCATTAAAAAATCCATATGCTCATCTACAAATACCTAACATTGACGAAAAAATGGTTGCTGATACGCCAATGTTATGGGAGCCACTTAGATACTTAGAGAGCTGCCCATCCTCCGATGGAGCATGCGCTCTGGTTATATCTAATGAAAAACTTGCTAAAGGAAGAAAGGCTGCGTGGATTAAGGGTATGGCGGTTCGATCTGAGGGTACATTGTCAGCTGGAAGAGATGAAGTTAATCCTCAAGGTGGACAAGATTGTGCTTCAGATATTTATAAGCAAGCTGGTATTTTAAATCCAAAAGATGAAATTGATTGCGCAGAAATATATGTCCCTTTTTCATGGTATGAGCCAATGTGGCTAGAAAATTTACATTTTTGTGATTTAGGTGAAGGCTGGAAATTAACTGAGAATGGAACAACAGCTCTTGATGGCGATCTTCCTATTAACATGTCGGGTGGTGTTTTATCATCCAATCCTATTGGTGCATCAGGTATGATCAGATTTGGAGAGGCAGCCTTGCAAGTTATGCATCAGGCAAATGAATATCAAGTAGATGGTGCAAAATTAGCCATGGGGCATGCTTACGGTGGTGCATCTCAGTTTTTTGCGATGTGGGTTGTTGGTAACGAGAGGTAAATATGGATACAAATCACGCAATTGTCGAAATTGATAAACATACATTGATAATCACGTTAAATCGCCCTGAAAAAAGAAATGCTCTCAGTCCGGGCATGCTCGTTACAGTCTATGAGGCATGGAGACAACTTGATAATGATGATAATCTCAGATGTGCTATTTTGACAGGAGCTGGAGGTACTTTCTGTTCTGGAGCTGATCTGACAGCAATGAAAGGTGGGAATGAAGATTCCGAGATGATGAAAAAACTTGAAGAGATTCCTGACTTACATTGGCAAGCTCTTCTTAGACATAACAGACCGTGTAAACCTGTGATAGCTGCTGTTGAGGGTTTTGCTTTGGCTGGTGGTACAGAAATACTTCAAGGGACAGATATTAGAGTGGCTGGAAAGTCATCAACATTTGGTCTAACTGAACCTCAAAGAGGATTGTTTCCTTTAGGTGGATCAACAATAAGATTAAGACGTCAAATACCATATACACTTGCTGCTGAAATGTTATTAACTGGCAGAAGAGTATCAGCTGAAGAAGCCTTGGATTATGGACTTATTGGTCATATTGTTGAGGACGGACATGCGCTCGAAAAGGCAAAAGAAATTGCTGAGAGGATATGTGACAATGCACCACTCTCTATTAAAGCAATTACAAAGTCACTAAGAGAATTCGATGAAAGTTTTCATGAAGTAGATGCGCTAAAAAAAGAAATCGAAATAGGGGAGCCTGTTTTTACTAGTGAGGATACAATAGAAGGTTTAACAGCGTTTGCAGAAAAAAGAAAACCTATTTTCAAAGGCAAATGAATAAGCTACTGATTGAGGATCATAATTCCTCAAAAATACTCACATTAAATCGACCCGATAAGATTAATGCCTTTGATGCCGAGTTATGGGGTCTTTTGGGTGGTACGCTTAATGCTTTCAGTGATGATGATGCAGTCAAGACCGTAATTGTCAAAGGCGCAGGTGGTAATTTCTCATCAGGCGTTGATCTTGCCAGCATGATGTCAGGCAATGGAAATGATTATGAAAAACCTTTTGAGGATTGTATTGATGCATTAATGAATTTTAAAAAACCTTTGATTGCTTGCGCGGAGGGTATGGCAGTTGGAGGTGGCGCAACCATATTGTTACATTTTGACTATGTATTTTTATCTGACAATTTTAGACTTAAATATCCTTTTACCGAATTAGGTTTAGTTCCAGAGGTTGGTAGCTCATTTTTAATATATGACAAGCTAGGCTATCAAAAAGCATTTGATTTACTTACTACATCTGATTGGATAGATGCTCATACATATTGCTCGGATGGTCTTGCTACAAAAGTTTGCAAAGATCCATTGACTGAGGCCATTAAATGTTCTGATTTAATCGAAACAAAATCTCAAGGAAGTCTTATTCAGACTAAAGCTATTTTAAAAAAATTTCAAAAGGATCAATTATTACTTGCAAGACGCTTAGAAACCGAAGCGATGCAGAAATTGTATGGATCGAAAGACAATCATGAAGCAGTAAAAAAATTTTTTGGAACCAAATAGTGTCTTTTGAAAAATTACAGATCTTTCTGAATACAAATCCCGAATATGCTGGTTTAATAATTTTTTTGTTAGCTTTTGGTGAATCAATGGTCATAACAGGAAGCATACTACCAAGTGCAATCTTGTTTTCTGTATGCGTATTTATATTTAATAGTGAGATTTTAAGCATCTATTTAATTGCATTATTTGCCATGTTTGGATCTCACTTAGGTGACCTTGGCGGATTTTTTGTAGGAAAAACAATTGGACCAAATATTTTAAAAATGAGATTTTTTGAGAAACGAAGTAAGTTAATAGGTAGAGGTCAGAAATTTCTTGATAGATTTGGTGATTATGCTGTTATCTTTGGTAGGTTTGTACCAGCTATCAGGCCAATCGCTCCATTTTTAATCGGCCTATCAGATTTGCGAGCAATAAGATTCTATAGAGCAGACATTATTGCTTGTTTATTGTGGGGTATAGCTTTAATATTTCTTGTACTTTCAGTGGGTAGCATATTCAAATGAGCATTTTAATAATTTCAATATTGACTTTGATTGCACTCCTATTTTTAGTAGTTCAATTATTAAAAGTTAATCAGACTAGTGGATTCCTAAAGATTTTACGTGATTTAATGATTGTTATTCTATCCTTAGGATTAACATTCTTGGTTTTTTATGTTGGATATAGACTTATGCGAGTATTTCTTTGATGGATGACTTATTTCTTAAAATTATTAATAAAGAAATTCCTGCAAACATCATTTTCGAAGATGAGGACATTCTTGCTTTTGAAGATATTAATCCACAGGCTCCAACTCATATACTAATTATCCCAAAGAAACATATTGCTAAATTATCTGACGCAGATATTTCTGATCAAAAATTATTAGGTCATATGTTGATTAAAGCAAATGAAATTGCTGCGAATTTGAAATTGGATAATACCTTTCGTTTAGTTATAAATAATGGTGCAAATGCTGGGCAAAGCGTATTTCATCTGCATATGCATCTTTTAAGCGGTAGAAGTTTTTCATGGCCACCAGGATGAGTTCCCTAGAAAAAAAAATCGATAAACTTGAATCAATTGAGGAAATAAAACAACTTGTTGCCAAATATGCTGTATCTCTTGATATGAGAGCAATAGATATGCATGTAAATTTATTTGTTGAAGATGTTAAAGTTGGAAAAGAGGGAATTGGAAGAAAAGCGCTTAAAATTTGGGCTGATAAGACATTTAGAGATCAGTTTACAGGCACATCCCATCACATTGGCAATCATATTATTGAGTTTATTGATCCTGACAATGCGCTCGGTCTACTGTATTCAAAAAATGAGCACGAAACAAATAATGAATGGATCATTATGCAAATGTTGTATTGGGACGCATACAAAAGAGTAGATGGTATATGGTATTTTCAGAAAAGACTACCAATGTATTGGTATGCTACGGATTTAAATAAACCCCCACTTGGTTCAAAAAAAATGAGATGGCCAGATCAAGAAGCTTACGAAGGATATTTTCATGATCTATTTCCTACATGGAAAGAATTTTGGGATAGTAAATACAATAAGCATGCTGATGTCTCAACACCAGCTTTACCTAATGAGTTTCTCAGAAAACTAAGAGGTGATAGTAAACCACCTAAAATTAAAGTTAGGTGATTAAATAGGCTAAAATACCCAACAAGAAAACAAAACCCCCAATAGCAATCATGAATGCTCCAAGATTAAATATTGTCTTTTTATCATCCATACCCCTAATAATAAAAAAATATGAATACTGATACAAGACTAGTTTTTCCATATGAAGATGTTCCAAAAAATGGAACCATGCTAGAAATTGAAAATAATGTTCGATGGATAAGAATGCCATTACCCATGTCTTTGAATCATATAAATTTATGGTTAATTGGTGAATTAAATCAATCCACATTAATTGATACAGGAATGTATTATGATGATGTGAAGAATGCATGGAATGATATTCTGAGAGAATCTGATATTAAACTTGAAAATATTATCGTAACTCATATGCATCCAGACCACATTGGGATGGCAGGTTGGTTATCCAGACACTTTCAAATTCCACTTTCAATGAGTAGAGGAGAATATTATCAATGCAGAGTGTTAGCCTCGGATACAGGTGACAGAGTCCCAGAGGAGGCAATTAATTTTTATAAAAATGCTGGCCTCACAGATAACCAAATTGAAGCATATGTCAAAAGATTTGGTTTCTTTGGATCAATGATCTCAACCCTCCCTGACTCATACAAAAGATTAAAAAATGGTGATTCTATCTCATTTGCTAATACTGATTGGTCTATTATTGATGGGTATGGCCATTCACCTGAACATATATGTTTGTATTCAAACGAAAAAAAATTATTGATCGCAGGTGATCAATTATTACCAACTATCACATCAAATGTAGGAGTTTTTCCAACTGAGCCTTATGCAAATCCATTGGAAGATTGGTTGGATTCATGTAAAAAACTAAAAAATATAGTTAGTGAGGATGCACTTGTTTTGCCATCCCATGGCAGACCTTTTCTTGGAGCACATAAGAGATTAGATGCAATAATTAATCATCATGAAACAGCACTTACTAAATTGCACAATCTATTAACTGAGCCTATGCGTTCAGTGGATACTTTTGAAGTGCTTTTTAAAAGGGAAATTGATGACACAAATTTACTGATGGCAACTGGGGAATCCTTAGCCCATTTAAATTGCCTAATCGAAAGGGGTTTAGCAAAAAAATACTTTAAAAAGAATGTAGCATATTATGAGCAAGTCTAGGCTCAATCGAGTTGCTAAGTCATGGATAGCATATGATATGGGCAACTCAGCTTTTGCGACCACAGTTCTAGGTGCATTTTTTCCATTATTTTTCTCAAGTTATTGGGCAGGAGGCATGGATGAAATAACCATTACAAAAAACTATACAGCAGGATTAACCATCATAAATGTAATCATTCTAATTATGATGCCTATTATTGGTGCAATTACAGATGTCAGGAGTTTAACTAAAACATTTTTTATTTTATTTACTTGTATCTCAAGTTTAACGGTTGGTTCATTTTATTTTATTGATTATGGTCAATGGATCTTAGCGTTATCTTTGTACGGTATTGCATTATTTTGCTTTGCAGCAAGCTTAGTGCTTTACGATAAGATTTTGTTGTTTGTATCATCAAATGAGGATGTAACCAAAATATCAGGATATGGATATGCTTTTGGTTATCTAGGTGGAGGCATTCTTTTTGTTATTAATTCATTTATGGTTTTAAACCCATCATTTTTTGGTTTGCCAAGCGGAAGTGAGGGAGTAGTGCTTGCTACGAAATGGTCTTTTGTCTCGGTAACCGTCTGGTGGCTAATTTTTTCAATGCCTATATTTATTTTTTATAGACAATTACCTTTTGAAACAGAAGGATCTTTTTCTGACGCTTTAAGACAAATATTTTCAACATTCAGACATATATCAGAGAATAAAAACATAGCTTTATTTTTACTTGCATTTTTCTTTTACATTGATGCAGTTCATACCATTATGCAACTTGCTGCAATGTTTGGTGATGGCATTGGTATTGATCAAAGCTCAATAATATATGCACTAATATTAGTTCAATTCGTTGCATTTCCGGCTACATTATTTTGGTCATATTTTGGAAGTAGATATGGAGATAAAAATGTTATTTATTTAACAATATTCGTTTATTTGTTTGCATTATTTTTTTCATCAACCTTAAATAATGCTACAGATTTTTTTATCTTGGCTTTTTTTGTTGGTTCAATCCAAGGAGGTATACAAGCATCCTCAAGAAGCTTGTTTGCAAAAATTATTCCTGAAGATAAAGCAGGCGAATTATTTGGTTTTTATAATACTTTTGGTAGAGCTGGGTCTGTACTTGGACCGCTTCTTATAAATATTTTTCTATCATATTCAAATGACCTTAAAGTCGCACTTATCCCGTTAGCGATTATTTTTTTAATAGGTCTGGTACTATTATATTTTGTTAAAGAAAGATGAAATTATTCAGTAAAAAATCAATTATTTTTTATAGTATCTTGGGATTGTTTAGCTTATTTATTGCTAGGTTTATCAGGGATATATTTGATCTAGCTCTATACATAGAAGTTTTAATTACAACTTTTATAATTATCCCAATGTATATGTTAGCAAGAAGACTTGCCAAGAAATATTTACTTTAACTGCTTAAATTATTTAATACTGATGGTTTATCAGTAATTATTCCATCAACACCCAGTTCAATTAGATTATCCATGACATTTGAATCATTAATTGTCCAAACATGTATTTTTAACCCGCGCTCGTGAATAAATTTAATGAAATGTTTTGTGACTAGTTTTACTCCATATTTATAAATTGGTACCTGCACACAATCACCCTCAATGTTAAATACATCTAAGCCTATACTCATTAACTTTATTTTAAATATTTCACTAGGCCCCATTGAGGTACAGAATTTTGGGTAATGCTGACGTGTATAAACTAATCTTCTATCTGAAAAGCTAGCAATGCAAACTCTGTCATACGTTTTTTGTTCTGATAAAATTTTTAAAGCTGGAATCATCACCTCATCTGTCTTTAAATCAATATTGAATTTAATATCACTAAATGCATCCAAACAGTCAATTAGACGAGGTATCTTGCAATCATCAAATATCCTTATTTTATCTATTTCATAACTATTCAAATCATTAAATTTTTTATCAATACCAGCAACTCTTTTTAGATCATCATCATGAAAGATATAGGGAATTCCATCCTTTGAAGCTTGCACATCGGTCTCAATGTACTCACAACCAATTTTTACTGCATAAGTAAATCCTTCTAATGTATTTTCATGAGTCTCAAGTGATCCTCCTCGATGAGCTAGGGTTATATTATTTTTGTGATTAAGATATTGGTGCATAGAATTTTATTCATGTTAGGTGGATGATGTAAAATAATATCATGATTTATGAATCCATAATTCCAGGACTTAATCTGATGGCAATTGGGATGCTTATAGTATTTACGTTCCTTTTGATTCTTATCATTTCAACAAAATTAATGACGCTTATTTTATCTATTGGTAATATTCATGCATCAAATGACATACAAACTTCTTTATCAGATGAGGAGAGTTTCATAATTAAAGAGGTTATTAAATACCATCGATCATGAATGAAGAAAAAATAATTGGTATTACCGAAGTAGTACTTCGTGATGGACATCAGTCTCTCCTTGCTACTCGATTTAGATATGAAGATATGGAAGATGTTTTATCTTTAATGGATAAAGTTGGATATTGGTCTGTTGAGTCATGGGGAGGAGCTATATTTGATTCATGCATTAGATATTTAGGAGAAGACCCCTGGGAAAGAATAAGAAAAATTAAATCTATGATGCCAAACACTCCTCAGCAGATGTTACTTAGGAGTCAAAATCTTTTAGGTTATAAACATTACTCCGACGATGTTGTTAAAAAATTTGTTGAACGTTCAAAAGAAAATGGTGTTGACGTGTTTAGAATCTTTGATGCAATGAATGATCCAAGAAATATGAGTGAATCAATCAAATGTACTAAAGAGATGGAAGGGCACGCACAAGGAACAATTTCTTATACTACAAGTCCTGTCCACAATATTAAAGGATGGGTCGATTTATCTCTAAAAATTCAAGATTTAGGTGCTGATTCGCTAGCTATAAAAGATATGGCTGGACTATTAAAACCTTATGTAGCGTTTGAATTAGTCTCATCATTAAAAGAAAATTTAGAAATTCCTATTCATATGCAGAGTCATGCCACCACAGGAATGTCTACTGCAACTGGTATAAAGGCAATAGAGGCTGGGTTGGATAATATTGATGTGTCTATTTCTACCATGAGCATGACATATGGCCATTCACCAACAGAAACTATGGTGGCAATTTTGGAAGGTACTAATAGACAAACAAATATTGATATTAAAATGTTAGAACCCATCGCAAGTCACTTTAAAAAAACTCGATCCAGATACCGTAATTTTGAGGGTTCACTTCGTGGCGTTGACTCAAGAATACTTATTAGTCAGGTTCCTGGTGGGATGCTTACTAATTTAGAAAATCAACTAAAAGAACAAAATGCGGCTCACTTATTTGATGAAGTATTAAAAGAAATACCAAAAGTCCGTGAAGAGCTTGGATTTATTCCTTTAGTAACACCGACCTCACAAATTGTCGGAACACAATCAGTTATAAATGTACTCAGTGAAGAACGCTACAAAACAATCACCAATGAAACGAGAGGACTACTTGCGGGTGAGTATGGAGCAACTCCAGCGGATGTGGATAAAGATCTTCAAGAAAAGGCTCTTGAAGGCGATGCAGCAATTTCATGTAGACCAGCTGATTTGATTGATGAAAAATTTAGTGATATCAATGAGGAATTCATTAAAGTCCATCAAGAAAATAGTCTAGATGTAGAAATCAATGACGATAATGTTTTAATTTATGCATTGTTCCCTGAAATTGGCTTGAATTATTTTAAAAATATTAATAACCCAAACTATTTTGAAATACGCCCTCCAGAGATAGAAGAAAAAACTTCCAATGTATATGCAGTTACAATTAATGATAAGACTATTGAGATTAGTGTTGATGAAATGGATAACATCATACTTAATGATACTCACAAAAGGAAATCTAATGTTGAAGTGCAAAAAGATACAACTACCAAATCAACAAAATTTGAACTAAATGCACCTTTAGCAGGCAATATTTTTAAAATCTTTATAAAAGATGGCGAAGCTGTAGTGAAAGATCAAACATTAATAATTCTTGAAGCAATGAAAATGGAAACAGAAATAAAATCGCCTGAGGACGGCATTGTTAAACAAATACATGCAAAAGTTGGTGATTCTGTAAATCCTGGTGACATACTAATTGAGTTTTCTTAATTATGGAATTTGATCTATCAGGTTTATTAACTTCATTTGGTATTTATTCAATCACCTTAAGTCAGATTCTTATGATTGGCGTAGGGTTTTTACTTTTATTTCTTGCTATAAATAATAAATTCGAACCATTATTACTTTTACCAATTGGGTTTGGAGCAATACTTACTAATATTCCTGAAATTGGACTAAGTTATAGTGGTTTAGAAAAATTAATATTAGTTAATGATCAACTCGAAGTAGAAGGTTTGCTTGCATTATTAGGTCTTAGTGAGATTAATCTGTACTCAATATCTGATTTAACATCTCATCAATTATTTTTGGGTGAGAATTTTGCATATGATCAGGGTTATCGATCTGGTATTTTGTATAAATTTTATCAAGTATCAATTGGATCAGGTATTGCTCCGTTGCTTATTTTTATGGGTGTAGGTGCAATGACAGATTTTGGTCCTATGTTAGCAAATCCCAAAACTTTAATCCTTGGTGCAGCCGCTCAATTTGGAATTTTTGCTACTGTAATTGGTGCTTTATTTCTAAATAATTTTGATACTTTTAGTTTTACCCTTAAACAAGCTGCTGCAACTGGAATCATTGGTGGTGCCGATGGCCCTACAGCTATATATGTTGCATCAATTTTAGCACCAGAACTTCTTGGTGCTATTGCGGTTGCTGCATATTCTTACATGGCACTAGTGCCTTTGATCCAACCACCAATTATGAAAGCACTTACCACTCAAAAGGAGAAAGCTATCGTAATGAATCAATTAAGAAATGTAAGTCAAAAAGAAAAAATATTTTTTCCAATAATATTGTTGTTATTAGTAGCATTGTTTTTGCCATCTGCAGCTCCACTTTTAGGCATGTTTTGTTTTGGTAACCTATTGAAAGAGTCTCAGGTAGTTGAAAGGTTAAGTGAAGTTGTACAAAACTCTTTAATTAATATTGTTACAATTTTTTTAGGGCTAAGTGTAGGGTCACAACTGCTAGCAGAAAAATTTCTTACAGCTGAAACTTTAGGAATTTTAGTATTGGGTGTTATAGCGTTTGCAATTGGTACAGCCTCAGGTGTATTGATGGCAAAAATCATGAATTTATTTAGTAAAAACAAAATCAATCCTCTAATAGGAGCGGCAGGCGTTTCAGCAGTTCCAATGGCTGCGCGCGTTGCCAATAAAGTTGGGCTTGAATACAATTCACAAAATTTTTTGTTGATGCATGCAATGGGCCCTAATGTAGCAGGCGTAATTGGTTCTGCTGTAGCAGCTGGAATAATGATTAAGCTTCTTTATTAAATTGACAGATAAATTTTCATCAATAAAACCATATTCTGATCATGAGGTAAATAGTGTCTTAAACAGAATCATTGCAAATGATAACTTTATTGATGCTTTTCAATCTCAACAAAATCAATTAACAAAATTTATTCCATTTTCTAAATTTTTTCTTAAAAAATATATGTTACGTCTAATAAAAGATATTAATTCAGTTGATGCTTATCAATTGCTTTATGAAAAACTTATTAAAGACATGATCAGCAGTAAAATTGATAATTTTAATCTAAGTGGATTGGATAATATTGACCCTGAGCAGAATTATCTATTCATATCAAATCATCGCGACATAACTCTTGATCCTGCATTACTAAATTATGCTATTTTCCAGCATGGTCATAAAACTTTTAATATTGCAATTGGAGATAATTTAATAAAAGATTCATGGGTTTCAGATCTAATGAGACTTAATAAAAGTTTTATTATTAAAAGATCTGGAAATTCTAAGAAAGAAATTTATAAGAGTCTAAAATTGGCATCTGAATTTATTGGAAACAAGATACTTAACTCTTATGAATCTGTATGGATTGCTCAAAGACAGGGTAGGGCTAAAGATGGAATTGATGCAACAGATACTAGCATATTAAAGATGATTTATTTGTCTGCAAAAAAAGATATGTCGATTGGCGAATATTTTAATAAATTAAAAATAGTACCAATTTCTCTTTCCTACGAGATTGACCCTAATGATGTTTCTAAAGCTAATGAACTTTCAATTATAAGTAGCAATGGCCACTACATAAAGTCTAAGAATGAAGACTTTTTGAGTATCTATAATGGTATATTTGGTTATAAAGGAAACGTATCTTTAAAAATATGTAAACCTGTAAATTTAGATAAAGATATAAACTTTGATTCCATTGCTAAGATAATTGATAAGGAAATTATTTCTGGATATAAATTACATTCGTCTAATTATGCAGCAGCAAGTCTTCTACGAATTGCATTTGATAAAAATAAGATTGCTGAAGAAGAACTGAACAAAGCTGTGAATGAGATGAGTAATAAAGTTTCAGTATTATCAGATGGCGTAAGAAAGAATTTGCTTCTTCAATACGCCAATCCAATAATTCAGAAGCAAAACTTAGTGTAGATTCTAGGGGGGAAGAGTAACCGATAATTTGTTCGGTAAAAATCTACACTAAATTTGCCAACTCTCCTCTAAAATTAAAGGAAATAAATGTGGCGCTAAATGCACCACACTTTGAACTAGTCAAATTCTGGATATGCTTCAACTCCAACCTCGGTTGAATCAAGTCCAGCAATTTGTTCTTCATCAGTCGCTCTGATGCTTAAGAACATATTGATAACATATATTGCTATAAGGCTTGCAACATATGTAAATCCAGCAATAGCAATAACTCCATATAGTTGCCACAAGAAACTTGCATCACCATTAGTGAAAGGTACTACCATAACACCAAAGATTCCAACTATACCGTGAGCTGATATTGCTCCTACAGGATCATCAATTTTAAGTTTTTTCTCAAAATACAAGATTGAGACATAAACCAATAAACCAGCTAACAAACCAATTAGCACAGCTGCACCACCGCTAGGTGCACTTGGACCTGCGGTAATACCGACTAATCCAGCAATCGCACCATTTATTGCCATTGTTACATCCATTTTTCCAGTCATGATAAGACTTAAAATAAGGGCACCAACAACACCTCCTGCAGCTGCCATGTTTGTATTCAAGAACACTTGACTTACTGCAACAGCACTAGCCTCTGAACTTACTACAAGCTCGGATCCACCATTAAAGCCAAACCAGCCTAACCATAATATCCATGCTCCTAATGCAGCAATCGGTATATTTGAACCAGGCATTGCGTTAGTTGTTCCATCTGCATTGTATTTACCCATTCTTGGCCCAAGAACTGTAACTATAGCCAAAGCAGCAGCAGCACCACATAAGTGCACTGTACCTGACCCAGCATAATCTGAATAGCCGCCTGATGATAGGAAACCACCACCCCAATTCCAATATCCTTGGACAGGATATATGAAACCAGTAAGCACTATGGCAAATATAAAGAATGGCAAAAGCTTCATCCTACCAGCAACTGCTCCAGAAACAATTGACATTGCAGTTGCAACAAATACAACTTGGAAAAAGAAATCAGCCTGTTGAGAATAATCCATTCCATAAGGCATGCCAATTTCCTCATTTGGTAGGCTAGTAGATAAACCCAATGATGTTCCAATTGCAGGAATAATTCCGTCAATGATCGCACCACCTGGATACATCAATACAAAACCACATGTTAAATACATAATGCATGCAATTGAATAAAGACCTAAATTTTTAGTAACAATTTCTGAAACATCCTTTTTTTGGACCAGCCCAGCTTCTAACATAGTAAAACCAGCTGCCATCCACATTACAAGTGCTCCAGACATCAAAGCGTAAAACGTATCAAGTGAAAATTTAATTTCGTCCATTTTTCCTCCTATATAGCTTGCGAACCAGTTTCACCGGTTCTAATTCTAATAATTTCATCAACAGTTGTGACAAAGATTTTACCGTCACCAATTTTTTCGGTGCTAGCAGATTTTGCGATGGTGCTAGTAACTTTCGATACATCATCATCATCAACAAGAATCTCAATCTTAATCTTGGGCAAAGTTTCAACGGTATATTCTGAGCCTCTGTATAACTCAGTATGACCTTTTTGACGACCGTAACCCTTTACCTCAGTTATTGTTAAACCCATAAAACCAGCTTCGATTAGAGATTCTCTAACTTCCATAAGTTTGAAGGGTTTAATAATTGCCACAACCAGTTTCATGTTTTATAAACTCGCTGCGATTGAGAAGAAAACACCATCTTCATCAACACCACTGTATCCTTCGTCTGTGAAGTCATAAAGAGTTAGTCCACACTCATATGAACCACAAGCAAATCCATAACTAATACTATAGTTGTCACCCATGTCATCATAGGTTCCATATGCAAAAGATACTGGACCTATACCGTAAGAAAGTTCCAAATAATCTGTGGCATCATCTTGCCCTGAAGCATAGAGAATTCCTAGGTCACCAAAGCTGAGACCAAGATAGATCTCTTCAAATTTAATATCAGGACTTGCATCTGGATAATCAAAGACAAGATATCCAATATCCATACTCACTGAGTCGCTGACATCAAACGCATAACCAGCATAGTAATCAAGTTCTTGACCATTACCATTGTTGAAATTAACGTTGGAACCCCAAAAACCGGCATAAAAACCTGATTCAGAAGCATAGTCAAAGCCACCAGATACTGCTGGTCCGTCTGATTGAGTCATACCCCTCCATATGTAATCAGTGGTAAAGCCAACATTGGCACTTACTTCTGAAAAAGATGGAAGTGAAAATAATCCAATCGATAGTAATAAATATTTTTTCATATTTTCCTCCATAAAATATTTCCTTACTAATGTAGATGCAATATGCATGCCAATAAGACTGAAGATGCTTAAAATGTTAATATTTTTAGGAAACGGAGAAAGACAATGCCTCATATGAATATTGTAAAGTTTCATGTAAATCCAGATAATATTGATAATTTTCTTGATGCATTTAAAAATGCAACACTAAATCAAGGACAAATATCTGGTAAGTTAGTGCAAATTGCTGAAAACAAGTTTTGTAGCATAGGATTATGGGAATCTCAAAGTGCTATGGATGAAGCAATGGATGATATGATTAGCTTTTTAGATACAATTCGTCATATGCTTATTACGATTTCTGAAGAATTAGGTGTAACAGATCCTGCTTCAGGACCTGTTTTAATAGAACATAATTAGGATAAATATATGGAAATAAAAAATAAAACAATTGTTGTTACTGGTGGTGCTTCAGGTTTAGGTGAAGCAACCGCAAGAAGTTTTTTAAAAGCTGGTGCTAATGTCGTTATTTTTGACTTAAATGATGACAATGCAAATAAGATTATTTCTGAGCTAGGCTCTGAAAATATTAAATATATAAATACAAATGTTACGGATGAGGAATCTGTTACAAAAGCATTTGATTTTGTTCAGAAAGAATTTAAAAAACTACATGTTGTTATAAATTGTGCTGGCACTGGATATGGAGCCAGAATTATTGGTAAAGATGCTCCACATCCATTGGATCATTTTAAATTTATTATTGACCTTAATTTGGTGGGTACATTTAATGTAATGCGGTTAGGTGCCTCAATGATGGATAAAAATGGAGAAGATGAAAACGGCGTTATTATTAACACTGCATCTGTTGCTGGCTATGAAGGCCAAATTGGTCAATCTGCCTATAGTGCATCAAAAGCGGGTGTGATTGGATTGACGCTAACAGCTGCAAGGGATCTAGCAAGGCATTCTATTAGAGTAAATACTATTGCGCCGGGTATTTTTGATACTCCTTTAATGAAGATGGCACCTGATAAAATACGTGACCCATTAATCTCATCTACTCAGTTTCCTCACCGATTTGGTGAGCCTAATGAATTTGCACAATTAGCAATGCACATCGTTGAAAACACTTATTTAAATGGTGAAACAATAAGATTGGATTCAGGGATGCGAATGCAACCAAGGTGAACCAATTGGATTTTAATGCTTTCGTTGTTTCTGAAAAGAATGATAAATTCATCTCTGAAATTAAATCAATTAAGCAACCTAAATTAGAAGCCGGAAAAGTTTTAATATCAGTAAAATATTCATCATTGAATTATAAAGATGCTCTTTCTGCATCAGGCAATAGAGGAGTTACAAGAGAATATCCATTTGTTCCTGGAATTGATGCAGCTGGCACTGTAATTGAATCATCATGCGATAAGTTAAGTAAAGGTGATCAAGTTATAGTTACTGGATATGATTTAGGCATGAATACCTTTGGTGGATTTGGTGAAGTAATCCATGTTCCAACTGAGTGGGTTGTAAATTTACCAAATAATTTATCTCTTGAAGATTCTATGATGCTTGGAACAGCTGGTTTGACTGCTGCAGCTTGTATTGATTCAATATTAATGAATGATAATTTTTTGAAACCAGTTGCTGTCAGCGGTGCTAGTGGGGGAGTTGGCTCAATCGCCGTTTCAATTTTATCTAAATTACATATATCTGCGACGGCTATTTCCAGTAAAAAAGAATCTGAAGATTTTCTTAAAGGACTTGGTGCTGAGAATGTAATTTTTTTAGATGATTACTGTAAGAATGACTGCCGACCATTAGATAAATCCGTTTTTTCAAACGCTATCGATGCTGTTGGAGGAGAAATTCTATCAAGATTAATTTCACAAGTTGAAAGGCACGGCGTTATTACATGTTGTGGAAATGTAAATTCTCATATTCTAAATACTACTGTATTTCCATTTATTCTCAGAGGCATTACGTTGAAAGGAATTGATTCTGCTGAATCATCAATTGATTATAAGTCATACTTATGGAGTAAGTTAGCATCTGAATGGAAGGTTGATTTGCACAAATCAACAAAAATGATCGCTTTAGATGAATTGTCATTAGAAATTGATAAAATATTGGCTGGAAAACAAATTGGAAGAGTTTTAATAAAACACAATATTTAATATGAATAAGAAATTTGAAGAATTTTACGAAACTTCTGAGGACAATGAGGACTCAAAATCTGATACCACAATTGCTTTAATAATAGTTATCGTTGCAGTTGTTACAGCTTTATTTTGGGTGTCTAGTCAATAGTTTATTGATTAGATAAATATTTATCTGCATCCAACGCTGCCATACATCCAAAACCAGCTGAAGTTATTGCTTGTCTATAAATTTGGTCTGATACATCGCCAGCTGCAAATACGCCTGGAACGCTGGTTGCGGTAACGGAGCCATTTAACCCAGAATTAATAATTATATAACCGTTATTCATATCTAATTGGTTTTCAAAAATACTAGTATTTGGTTGATGACCAATTGCAATGAATACCCCAGCTGATTCGATTTTATTTTTTTTGTTTTCTGTTATCAATTCAACTGCATTAACTACCAATTCATCCCCAAGCACTTCATTTAATGTTGAATTCCAATATATTTTTATGTTTTGCTTATCAAAGACCCTATCTTGTAAAATTTTTTCAGCTCTCAACTCGTTACGCCTGTGAACTAAGTTTACTTGAGAACAAATATTTGATAAGTACAATGCTTCTTCTGCAGCTGTATTTCCTCCACCCACAACCGTTACAATCTGATCTTTATAAAAAAAGCCATCACATGTGGCACATGCTGAAACACCCTTACCAAGATATTTTGTTTCAGAATCTAAACCTAAATATTTTGCACTTGCTCCGGTCGCAATAATTAAGCTGTCACAAGACCATTCATTATTTCCAGTTAAAATTTTAGTTTTAGGTGTGAGCATAGTTTCGTGGATGTGATCATTAACTATTTCCACATCAAATTTGAGTGAATGCTGTTTCATGCGCTCCATCAATTCAGGCCCCTGCAAATCACTATCACCTGGCCAATTTTCAACATCTGTTGTTGTTGTAAGTTGTCCACCTTCTTCAGCACCTGTTATAAGCAGTGGATTAAGACCAGCTCTTGCAGCATATATTGATGCTGCATATCCAGCGGGACCTGATCCAAGAATTATGAGTTTTCTATGATTATCAGTCATTAATTAATTATAAATCATGGGTTAAAATTTTTTACAAAATCCATTATATAATTTGAGCATAGGTATTTAATGAAGAAGTCAGTAATTACAAAAGCTCAATTTCCATTCAGACAAATATCGTCATTTGTCATCCTATCATTCAGTATATATTTTTTTATTTCATTAATAACTTATGATCAAAACGATCCTTCGTTTTCATCTATATATTCTGAAAATCAAATTATTACTAACGCTGGTGGTTTTTTTGGTGCGTATATTTCTGATCTATTCTTATCAATTTTTGGTGCAAGCGCATACATTTTAATTTTTTTTATAATTCACGAAGTCTATCTAGCAATATTTCAAAAAGAGAAATTTAAAATACTTATATTATTGAGATTTTCCTCGATAGCATTAGCTACTCTATGTTCATGCATGCTATTCGAACATTTTTATGCAGGAGAACTTTATCCACAATTATCATCTGGAGGATTGATAGGCTTCACATCTTTTGATTTTTTAGTTTCATATATTGGAATCTATGGCTCATTAGTTTTTATTTCAATTTTTTCAATAGCCTCTTTTACATATGCTTTACAAATCCAATGGTCGAGATTATTTAAATATTGCATGTCTTTTGTACAAATATTATTTACTAAACTTAAAAATATTTTATTAACTTCAGTAAATTTTTTTACTAATGCGTTTAGCTTAATTTCTTCAAATATAGTTAATTCAATAAAATCCTTTTCATTAAATAATACTGTTGAGGCTGAAGTTACCAAAACTAAATCTCGTGAAGTTAAGGAAGTTAAAAGCCAAGATACAAGTGAAGAAGAATCCTCAGTAAACACTTCTGCACACGAAGAACAAGTTAAATCTGAAAAGATAAAAAAGAAAACTACTGTTTACAAGAAGCAAAGCGATGCTGATACATCAATGCCAAATACATCTTTATTAGACAAAGCATTAGATGATGGACAATCACTCTCAAAAGAGGAGTTAAATTCTTTAGCTGATTTACTTGAAAAAAAATTATTAGAATTCGGTGTTGAAGCAGAAGTTGTATCAGTATTACCAGGACCAGTTGTAACAAGGTTTGAGGTTCAACCAGCTCCAGGAACTAAAGCAAGTAAAATAACAAATATTTCTCAAGACATTGCACGTTCCCTAGCAGTTAATAGCGTAAGAGTAGTTGAGGTGATTGAAGGAAAATCTGTGGTCGGAGTAGAAATCCCTAATACAAATAGGAAAATGGTTCGGTTAAGTGAAATTTTGTCTTCTGAGGTATTCAAAAGCTCATCTTCCTCTCTGTCTCTAGCTTTAGGCCATGATATTTCAGGAGATCCAGTTGTTGTGGATTTATCAAAAATGCCTCATTTATTAGTTGCAGGTACTACTGGATCAGGTAAGTCAGTTGGTTTGAATGCAATGCTTTTGAGTCTACTGTTTAAATCTGAGCCTACCGAAGTAAGATTAATCCTGATAGATCCAAAAATGCTTGAACTTTCTGTCTATGATGGGATTCCTCATTTACTAACACCTGTTATTACCGATATGACAGATGCCTCAAATGGTCTAAGGTGGTGCGTTGCTGAAATGGATAGGCGCTACAGATTAATGTCTGAAATGGGTGTTAGAAATTTAAATGGATTAAACAAACTTATTCAAGAAGCTAAAAATAATGATAGTAAGATTTTTGATCCAACTTCTGATGATGAGATTGAACTAGAAGAATTGCCATCGATTGTTGTTGTAGTTGATGAATTTGCTGACATGATGATGTTGGTTGGTAAAAAAGTAGAACATTTAATTTCAAGAATTGCACAAAAAGCAAGAGCTGCTGGAATTCATTTAATTCTTGCTACTCAAAGACCATCGGTTGATGTTATTACCGGCTTAATTAAAGCTAATATCCCTACTCGAATAGCTTTTCAAGTTTCATCTAAAATTGATTCTAGAACAATACTTGACCAAGGAGGTGCTGATCAGCTACTTGGATATGGAGATATGTTATATCTACCACCTGGACAAGGAAATCCAATAAGAGTACATGGCGCTTTTGTTGGTGATGATGAAGTACATAGAGTTGTAAAAGATTGGAAAAATAAGGCCAAGCCTGATTATTTAGATGAGATTACTTCAGATCTTCAAGAAACAGGTCCTATACCTGGATGGACAAGTGATTCATCATCAAACTCCGAAGAAAATGATGAACTTTATGATGAGGCTGTAAACTTTGTAATTGAGTCAAGAAGAGCATCTATATCTTCAGTTCAAAGAAAATTAAGAATTGGTTATAACAGAGCTGCAAGAATAATCGAGGCTATGGAAGAGGCTGGATTAGTTTCTGAAATGGGCACGAATGGTACACGCGAGGTGTTAGTGCCAAAGAATCAATAAAATGAAAAATTTTCTTTTATTCTTCTTATCTCTTCATGTTTATGCAGTTGACGAAGAGTTATTAAATGCTATTGATCAAAATTATGCATTTAAAGAACAAATTGTTTTTAGCAATAATATGGAGCAATTCTCAAGTGGTTATCTAATAAGAAGTGAGAACGAAGTACAGATTCAAATAAATGAACCATTTAAAGAATCATATACATATAAAGATGGGTACATAAAATATATTGATTATGATCTCTCTACAGAATCATTTTTTGATGTAAAAGATTTGAATAATCCAATTATTGATTTATTTCTTATGAAAGTACAAAAGAAAGATTTAAATATTATTAAAATAAATAATTACTATGAGCTTGCATCAGATGACTTAAGAATAAGAATCAAGTTGAATAGTTATGGATTTGATAAGATTTCTTACATGGACAATTTTGATAATTACCATTCAATAAGTTTTTTTCCACAATGATATTACTAATGATTGCAATTGGAGGCGCATTAGGAGCTATATCAAGATATTACTTAGGACTTTTATTTGACTCAATCCAAATATTAAATGTTTCATTTGGAACATTTTTTGTAAATATAATTGGTTGTTTTTGCATTGGTATTTGTATGGCATTAATTGATACCAAATCAAATTTAAGTTTTTTGATTGTAACTGGGTTCTTAGGATCTTTTACTACTATGTCCGCATTATCATCTCAAACCATTGAATTAATGATCACTGAAAAATATCTAATAGGTATTATTTACTCAGTTGGTACTGTTATATCATGTGTGATAGCAACATTTATTGCTTATAATATTTTTAAAACCTAATAATGCTTGATCTAAATTTAATAAGAGAAAATCCTGATCATTTTAAAGATGTTTTAGGTAAGCGTGGATATTTATTTGATACAAAAAAATTCAAAAAAATTGATAACACTAGAAAGAAAACACAAACACTTACTGAGGAACTTCAACAAGAAAAAAATATCCTGTCAAAAGAATATGGTCTTTTAAAAAAGGATGGATTATCAACGTCTAATTTAGATATAAAACTGGAAAAAATTAATACATCTATTGAAGAGAACGAAAAAGAATTAAGTAAGGTTTTATCAGATCTTCATGATTTCATGTTGGATATTCCAAATGTGCCATCTGATGATACTCCTGTTGGTGACAATGAATCAGACAATGAAGTTGTGAAAACTCATTTAGAACCCAAAAGCATAAATTCAAAGAGTCATGAAGAGATATCAAAAAATATTAATTTTGAATTATCACAAAGATTAAGTGGGTCAAGGTACTCTGTCTTAAGTGGCCCTATAGCTAAATTACACAGAGTGCTGGTATCTTTTATGATTGAAAATGCAATTAATAATGAATATGAGGAGTTCTATCTTCCATATATTGTGAATGAGGAAATGCTTGTTGGAACTGGTCAGCTGCCAAAGTTTGAAGAGGATTTATTTAAATTAGAGAATGGACAGTTTCTGATTCCAACATCTGAGGTACCACTAACTAACTTGATGAGAGATAAAATTATTTTAAGTACTGATTTACCGTTAAAATTCACATCTCATACCCCATGTTTTCGCTCTGAAGCAGGAAGTTATGGAAAAGATACAAAAGGATTAATGAGACTTCATCAATTTGATAAAGTAGAGTTAGTTCAAATAGTTCATCCAGATGACTCAAATGATGCTCTTGAGGAGTTAACAAAAGATGCAGAATCAATTTTAGAACTTCTTGAACTTCCATTTAGAACAGTGAAACTATGTACAGGGGACCTAGGTTTTTCAGCAACAAAAACTTATGATCTTGAGGTATGGGTTCCTAGTCAAAATAACTATAGGGAAATTTCATCCTGTTCAAATTGTTTAGATTTTCAAACTAAAAGAATGAAAATGCGATTTAAGGAAAATGGAAATACAGTTTTTCCGCATTCATTAAATGGCTCAGCACTAGCAATTGGTAGAACAATTTTATCTATAATTGAGAATAATTTTGATGAAAAAAATAGCTTGATTCATATTCCAAAGGCCATTCAAGATTCAATGAAAGCTGAATATATTGAAGTTTAGGTCATGTCCATTAAAAAGTTACAAAACATTCACACTTGTATGTTTGATAAATATGTAAAAATAGTTAAAATCTAATTAACATTTGAGGGAAATTATGTTTAAACGTTTTCTATTAATCATTTCATTGATTTCTATTCCTTCCTACGCTCAAGAATTAACATCCGATATTACTGGTACAGTATCAAATACTGCTGGAAATAATGTTTCGAACGCTAGGGTAGTTTTAACTTATGAACCAACTAATTCTGAAACAGTTAGAGTAACTGGAGCAAATGGTAGGTTTTCATTTGGTGGATTAAAACCAGGTGGACCATATACTGTTTCCGTTTCATCTGCTGATTTTAATAGTGAAGAGGTTTCTAATGTAAATTTGGTTGTTGGTGATACCACAAGACTAAATTTTATTTTAGAGAGTATTGATGAAGTAGTTGTTGTTGCTGAGAGAACAGAACGTCTAGATACAGGATATGGATTCGGTACAGCACTTACTGCAGAAGATATAGAAAAGAATGTCTCTGTTCAAAGAGACTTAAAAGATTTTGTAAGACTAAATCCGCTTGTATCGCTTGATGACGCCGAAGAAAATTACGAAGCTATCTCAATTGCTGGTGCTCATCCCCGATCAAATGACTTGAGAGTTGATGGTGTATCGTTTAATGATGATTTTGGTTTGAATGCAAATGGATACCCAGCTCAAAGAAGTCCAATTTCCTTAAATGCTATTGAACAATTAGCGGTAAAAGTTGCTCCGGCCTCAGTAGAGTACTCAGGTTTTAGAGGTGGAGTTATTGAGATCATTACAAAGTCTGGAACTAATGACTTTACTGGAGAGGTGTTCTTTTATGATAGAGGTGACTCTTTAATGGGTAATGAGTCAGAAGGGCAAAAGTACCAGTTCGAACTTGATGATACCTCTGAAGGTTTTGCATTCGGAGGCCCAATTATAAAAGATAAGGCTTTTTTCTACATTACTTATGAAGAAGCCGAGATCTCAAAACCTATCACACATGGTCCAATTGGCTCTGGTCTCCCAAATGAAATCAGGATTACTACTGCAGAGGTTGATAACATTAGATCAATCACTCAAAGTGTTTATGGTTTCGATCCATTAGGTTATACAAATTCAAATGTTTCATCTCAAGAATACTGGACTTATAGATTTGATGTTGATATCGATGATATTCACAGATTAACGCTTAATTATAAGGAAGTTGATAGTAATCAGTTGAGAAATCAGAACACTAGTTCAAGCACCATGAAATTTTCTTCTCAAGAATATAATAAGGGTGAAATTACAGAAACAAGCGGTTTACTTTTAGTCTCTAACTGGACCGATGATTTTGTGACTGAGTTTAGTTATACAACAAAAGATCAGATAACTTCACAACAATCTCCTTTAGGGCAAAATTTACCGTCATTCCAAATAAACAACTGTGGCTCTCAAGGAATTAGGTGTTACCTAGGTCCTGATATATTTAGGTCTGCAAATGATCTGAAAACTACAACAGACTATCTTAAACTTAAAGGGACTTATTATAGAGACAATCATAAACTAACTTTTGGTTATGAAAATAAAGTTTGGGACATCTATAACGTCTTTTTAGAAGCTCAAGATGGTGAATATGAATTTGACGGCCTTGCTGCATATCAAGCTCAGACTGCCTCCAGTTTCTCTCATAATAATTCAAGAGATTTAACGCAAGCTGGTGCTGCAGCTATTTTTGAATATTATCTAGATTCAATTTATATTCAAGATGAAATAGATTTGTCTGATAAACTCAATGTTTTGGTTGGTTTAAGATATGATCGTTTTGATTCTGACGATGCACCTTCAGTTAATCAGGGTTTTGTTGATACTTTTGGTTTTGCTAATGGTGGAATTGAAGGAACAGATATTCTTAATTACAGATTCAGCTTTGAATATGAAATTGATGATGTGAGTTCAGTTAAAGGTTTATTTGGAACATTTTCCTCAAAATTACCTACTGTATGGATATCAAATGCATATACAAATGATGGTGTCCGTACAGCTGCATACAGTCAGTCTAATGCGCCAGCAGGATGCTCACCTACAACCAATGTAACCACTACATTACCTGCGTGTGTTGGCCAAGCAATTAAAAATGCACCACTTACTCAATCTAAGATCGATTTTATTGCTCCAAGCTTTGAATGGCCAGAGACTAAGACATTCAATATTACATATGAAAGAGAGATGGGTGATTGGTATCTCCAAGCTACTTATTTAAATTCTAAACAAGAAGAAGCTAACTATAAAATACTTGATACTGGTACTCCACTTGTTGGAGATATGCCAACTAAGCCAACATTAACGGCTCCAGATGGTAGACCAATTTATAATCAATCTGAATCACAGTTTAAAACCACTAAGTTTGGTCTATATAACGTGGGTGGTGCCCAAAGAGAAGTTGTATCATTTTCATTATCTAAACTATTTAATGATGGTGATTCATCCCTCACTTTCGGATACACGCATCAGAATATTGACATGATTTGTAGCATGCAATCGTCTACTTCTCATTCTAACTACGGTAAGTGTCCTGCATCTGATTTTAATAATCGTGTAGCTACAAGATCAATTTATGAAACTGAACATAGATTTTTTGCAACGCTTTCATCTACTCATTATTTCTTTGGTGCTGACAAACCAACAACATTTAATCTGTTCCTTGAAAGAAAATCAGGACTTCCAGGAACTCTAACCTTTGATACCTATTCTAGCCCAGGCAGATATAAGACTCAGGCTTTTGGATATGAAAGAAGAGTTAATGATGACAGTGCTCATTTACTATATATTCCAAGTGGTTTGGATGATCCGCTAGTATGTTGGGTTTCTTGTTCAAATCCAAATAATGCCGTTGGTTCTGAAATATTAAATCTGCTCTACAATACTTATGGCTTAGAGAGATTTAAAGGCAGAATTTTACCTCCAGGAGTGTTTGAATTCCCATGGCAGACTTCATTGGATTTAAAAATCACACAAATTCTACCAGGCTTTAGAGATGACGATGGATTCGTTGTAACGCTTGGAATAGAAAACTTGTTAAACCTAATTGATGACGAGGAAGGTGTTATTAGGTATGGAGACTATACTGGTAAAATTGATGTATTTGATTTTCAATTAACTAGTGACTATAGCAAATATATATTTGGTAATAGCAGGGGTGCTGATTATGCTTTTAGATATAATCCTAGCAACCCATATGAGCTAAGAAAATCTGCTGTTAATAGCATTTGGAGAGCTCAATTAGGTGTTACCTATAAGTTTTCGTTATCATTCTAAAATTATTTAGGTAATGAATAGGGCGGATTTTCCGCCCTTTTTTTTGTAAAATGATTTCATGAGTTCAACAGACATACCAAAGATTTCATTTAAAAAGCTTTTAGATAATGATTCTAGTGTAAATAATCAACTATCATATGCTCTTGAATCACATGGTTTTTTCGAAATTATTGATCATGACATTTCTAGAGATTCACTGGATAAAAGCTACTACCTTGCTGCAAAGTTTTTTAATTTATCACATGAAATAAAGAACAAATATTCGCATCCTGAATTTGGAGGTGCTAGAGGTTATACTCAATATGGCAAGGAAACTGCATTAGGCGAAACAACTCCTGATCAAAAAGAATTTTGGCATCATGGTCCAGATATTGATGCATCATATGACAGTAGAATACACAGAAATATTGTTGTAAATGAGCTAAGTGATTTCAATGATCATTTCAATGAGGTATTCAAATCATTAAATAATCTAGGGATGAAAATACTGTCATCTATTGCAAGAACGCTTACCCTCAATGAAAACTTCTTTGATGATTGGGTATCAAAAGGTAATTCAATTTTAAGATTAATTCATTATCCTCCTATAGAATCTGAAAATTTTTTAAGAGCAAGACCACATGAAGATATTAATTTAATAACATTGTTAGTTGGTGCGAAAGAACCAGGCTTGGAATTAAAATCAAAAGATAATGAATGGATTCCTATTCAATCAGATCATGAAGGCATTATTTGTAACATCGGTGACATGATGCAGCTTGTAACACGTAATCAACTAAAAAGTACTACTCACAGAGTTATCCATTATGACGATGGAACAAATACTTCTAGGTATAGCATGCCCTTTTTTCTTCATCCTGCACCAAACGTTATGCTTAAATCAATTGTGAATGATTGCAAAGACGAGGTTTTAGCACACGACTTTCTTGAAGAAAGAGTGAAAGCGATAAAACTTTATTAATCATGATGGTTGCTCAAATTATTATTGGTTTTATTGGGTTGGTGTTAATTGCCATTCCCTTTTCGAAAGCAAAAAAAAAGATTCAGATTAAGTCAATTGCATTAGCAATAGTTTTTCAAATCTTTTTGGCATTCTTATTAATAGAAATACCTGTAATTAATGATATTTTTTTCTATTTTTCATTAGGTGTTGAGAAATTACAATTGGCAACAAATGCTGGCACTAGTTTTGTTTTTGGTTATTTATCAATGGGAGTTGGTGAAGAATTAATTTTTGCATTTAAAATACTACCTCTAATTATAGTGATTTCATCACTAACGGCTTTATTATGGTATTTAAATATATTGCCTAAGATCATAAAAGCAATCTCATATATTTTTGAAAAGATTTTTAACATTGGAGGGCCTGTTGGACTTGGTGCAACTGCAAATATAATTATGGGCCAAGTTGAAGCTCCTTTATTGGTGAGACCATATTTATCAAAGATGAGTAACAAGGAATTATTAATATTAATGACAGCAGGCATGTCTACTGTTTCAGGATCAATAATGATTGCTTTAGTTTCAATGCTACAAATTCAGTTTGAAAATATAAATCTTGTTCAACACCTTATAACAGCGTCAATTCTCTCTATACCCGCTGCAATAATGTATGCAAATATTCTTATTCCATCAGACTCAGTTACTGACTACAAAGAATCTAAGATATCAAAAATCTATGAAAGTTCTATGGACGCTATAACTAAAGGAACTAGGGATGGATTAGAAATTGCTGTAAATGTTGGGGCAATACTCATAGCTTTCATTGCACTAGTTTATCTTGTGGATTCAGCTTTAGCTTTACTACCAAATATCAATGGCCAGAATGTATCTTTACAAATGATTTTAGGCTTTTTCTTCTATCCAGTTGTATGGTTGATGGGTGTCCCTACAAGTGAAATAGTTCCTGTAGCTGAGCTGCTAGGAATTAAAACTGCTCTCAATGAGTTTGTTGCTTATGGGCAACTTGCATCATTAGATACAGAAATTTTATCTGATAGAACAAAACTAATTGCATTATATGCATTATGTGGTTTCGCTAATTTCTCATCAGTTGGTATTTTAGTTTCAGGCATCGCAGCTATGTCACCAACAAGAAAAAATGATTTAATTGAGGTTTCTTTTAAAGCTCTCTTGGGGGCAACTTTAGCATCATGTATGACAGGATTAGTAATTGGTATATTTAATTAAGTAACACAATTATTAGGTTTAAATATGAAGCATATAGAATCCATAATAGATATGGCAAGTAAATTAAGAACAATACTTTATTAGTGATTAATTTCTGCTGAATTAAACAATTTATAACAATCAATAGATAAATATCGATCAATGCTATTAAGGGTAAATTAAAATAGAAAAATAACCATGACCAACTGCCATTTAACAGTAGTTGAAATATATACAAATAATATATCTTGGAACTTTTATAATAACTAACAACACCCATTAAGAGATATAGTATTGGCCAAACAATCTTAAATACATAAGACGCTGGTGTTAGGCTACTTTTTTCAATACTTTGATACCAACTATTATCACCAACCACAATGTTTGCTGATGATGCTAATAAAAAGGTTAAAGTTGTTAAAAAAGGTAAAAAAAACTTACTTCTATAAATATCAGTTTTCACTTAAAGAAGCGTTTGATTGGCTTAAGAATTGAAGAAATCAATGATGATCCTTTTGGTCTAGCCTCATTAAATATATAAATACCGACAAAAAAAGCAGCAATTATAAAAACAAAAATAGAATCAAAATCAGACATTTTTTATTATATTTTATTCATAGAATTATTTTTCAACCAAGATTGAACAAATTGAATAACCCCCTCCAAATGAACAAATAATTCCTTTATCGCCAGGTTTAAGGTCATTATGTCTATGATATGCTATCAATGAACCTGCAGAGCTAGTATTTGCAAATTCATCAAGAACACACGGAGCTTTATCAGCATTAAATTCGTCGTCACCAACAATTCTTTTAAGAATAAAATTGTTCATATTTAAATTGGCCTGATGTAACCAAAACTTTTTAATATCACGATGAGATAAATCTTCTTCAGACAGATGCTCAGATATAAGCTCTGCAACTAAAGGACAAACATCCTTAAATACTTTTTTACCGTTTTGTTTAAATAATAATTCATCTCGAGTGTAATCTTTATTTTCAATAAAATTAATAAAACCTTTCTCGTTTCTTATATTATTTGAAAATACAGTACTCTGTTTAAAACTGATAATTTTTGATTTAACCGGTGAATTAGATTCACCCTGAACAATTGTCGCAGCCGCTACATCTCCAAAAATAAAATGTGCCTCACGATCAGTATAATTATTATGTGCCGTAGTAATTTCTGGATTTATAACCAAAATTGTATCCGCTTTTTCTGTTTTTATATCTGAATAAGCATTGCTAATACCAAATGTAGCAGACGAACAGGCAACCATCATATCGTAAGCATAACCTTTGATATCAAGTTCATTTTGAATTTCAATTGCAATAGCAGGATAAGCGCGAGAAATATTTGCAGCGGAAACTATTACAGCATCTATATCTTTGGGTTGAAGATTTGCTCTATCAAGAGCGTCTTTAGCAGCATTTACCCCTATTTCAGCTAATATTGAGAGATCATTTTTATCTCTAGGTTCAATTAGAGGTTTCATGAAGTTAGGATCTAGAAGATGTTTTTTTTCAATAACATATCTGCTTTTAATACCTGAAGCCTTTTCTACAAATTCTGTAGACGAATGCTCTAGAGCTTTTATGGAACCTTCGTTAATTGAATCTTTATTATCTTCATTGTATTTATCTACATACTCATTAAATGATTGTATAAGTTCATCATTTGATACTTTATGCTCTGGTATCCATAGCCCAGTGCTTGCTATATGTACTTCCCTCATAATGAAGATTTCCCCTTTATTAGATAAAATATATTTTATCGTTTTATGAAATATTTAGCAGTAAATTCAACAGATAACTCAGAATTTAATTTAAATTGCTATCCATCAAAAAAAGAAAATACAGTTGCAAATATATTGATATCTCATGGTCTAGCCGAACATTCAGCACGATATCAAGCTTTTGCTGAGTTTCTTTCAATTTCGGGTTTTCAAGTTTTTACTTATGATCACAGGGGGCATGGTAAAAGAATTACAGATAAAAACTCTCAAGGAGTCTTTGCAGATAATAATGGTTGGAAAATAGTTGTATCTGACTTAGCATGCGCACTGAAAACGATTAATCGAAAATATCCAAATCTTAAAATCAATTTAATTGGACATAGCATGGGAGCACTTATTGGTCTTGCAGGCTTGCAAAATACAAACAAGGTAAATAAGTTTGTAATGTCAGGCTCATTTTTACAACCACCGATTATTCAAATGCTTCAATCTTTAGTCTTAAAGATAGAGTCAATGCGACTTGGCAATATGGGTTATAGCAATGTAATGAACTTCCTTGTATTCGGTCTATTTAATAAAGCAATTAAGAATTCACAAACACCAAATGATTGGTTATCTTGTAATCAGGATAGTGTTAATGATTATTTTAAGGATCCTAATTGTGGATTTATTGTATCTAATTCAATTTGGAATGATTTACTTTTAGGTTCTAAGTATACCTATATGTCAAAAAATTTATCTAAGTTAGATAGCCATCTTGATATTTTTTTGATGTCTGGGCATGAGGACGTAGTAGGGAATTTTGGAGATGGTCCTAAAAGAATACTTAAACTCCTTCACCAAAATAATATCAATGCAAAATTAAAATTATACAAATCTATGCGACATGAAATACTTAATGAAATTGATAATCATGTTGTTTATGATGAGATAATATCCTTTCTAATCGATGAATGACCTAACCAATAAAAACATTCTTATAACTGGCGCTGCTCAAGGCATAGGACTAGGTATTACTAAACATGCTTTAAAAAATAATGCATCTGTAATAATGCTGGATTCAAATAAGGACTTATTAGAAGAAACAAGCGATGCACTTAAGTCAACACATGAAGGCAAAGTATTCAACTACAATCTGGATTTAATGGATGATCATGCTTATATTTCAGTGATTAATAATTTTCATAACGAATTTGGGGGTATTCATGGATTTTGTAATAATGCAGCGGCATCTAGCGGATTGGGAGAATTACACACTTTTTCCAATACTGATTTTGACAAAACGCTTGATCTTAGCTTTAAGATGCTTTGGCTTTCATTAAAATGTGAGATTCAGTATTTGACTGAGCAATCTTTGACTGCATCAATTGTAAATATTTCCTCTAATGCAGCTTTACGTGGTTACGCTAATAATTCCATTTATGCTGCTAGTAAAGCAGCTGTAAATAGTCTTACATTATCAGCTGCAAAAGAACTAGGTAAAAAAAATATCAGGATTAATGCTATTTCGCCAGGAACTATACTTACTCCTGGAGTTAAAAATTATTTCAAACAAGAACCAAATGCTGAAGATTATTTGAAAAGTTCAATTCTCTTAAATAGGATCGGTTCACCGGAAGATATAGGAAATGCAGTGAGTTTTCTTCTAAGTGAAGATTCAAAATACATTCATGGCCAAGTCATCTCAATAGATGGAGGTTCATCAATCTATTAATGAGCAATGAATACTTTTATCCAGAATTAGATCTAGTTGAGAAAAATGGCAAGAGATATTACCTAGACTCAAACAATCATCCAGTTCCATCAGTTACAACAATTTTAAGCCTAACCAGTAACAAATCTGGAGTTGATGAATGGCGCAGACGCGTAGGGTCAAAAAAAGCAGACGAAATTGTTCATGAAAGTACAGTTATTGGATCAGCTGTTCATGAAGCTATTGAGAACTACCTTTCTGATCAGAAATGGGACTCATTTGATAGAGATAGATTAGGATTAATTTCAAAATCTATTACAAATAAGTTTATTGAAACAGGACTTACAGATATTACTAAAATATGGGGTCTAGAATCAGGTTTAATTCTAGACGGTTTATACGCAGGAACAGCTGACTGTATTGGTATTTATAAAGATAAACCAGCAATCATTGATTTTAAAACAGCAAGAAAAATTAAAAAGAAAGAATGGATTGAGGATTACTTCTTACAATGTTGTGCTTATGCCAATGCACATAATGTAATGTTTGATACAAATATAAAAGATTTAGTAATACTTATGGTAGACAGAGACTTAATGTTTAAAGAATTTCATATAACAGAGCATGAATTCCCTTTCTATACCGATAAATGGAAAAAGAGATTAATCAAATATCACAATAATTATTGATTTAAGATCATATCTGCACACTTTACTCCTATAACATTACAAATCGCATTGGTATTTCCTGAAATAATATTTGGTAGTATTGAAGCATCAGCAACTCTTAAATTTTTCACTCCATATACTTTAAGGTCAGGATCAACTACTGCTTTATTATTAACCCCCATTTTGCATGTACCTACAGGATGATATACAGATAGAGCAGTCTCTTTAATGAACTCTTTAAGTTGTTCATCAGTATTAATTTGTGAACCAGGTAGAATCTCTTTAGGTGCTAAATCAGCAAGTGCTATTGCATTAAAAAAATCTCTTGTTTTTTTCACACCTTCTAATAAATATTCTTTATCACTTTCCACGCTTAAATAGTTGTAATCAATTAATGGTGCTTGATTATGGTTGTTTGAAGCAATTTTTACAGTCCCTCTGCTTTGAGGTCGAAGGTGACAGACTGACGCTGTAATACCTGAAATTGGATTCATAGTCCCATCATTGTGATATTCACCAGCGCCTGGAGCAAAATGTATTTGAAAATCAGGTCTTTTTGATGATGAATTTAATTTAAAAAAAACACCAACATCAGCAGCAGAATAAGAAAATATACTTTTACCTTTGATCATGTAGTTAAATAAATGTTTTATTAAATTAATACCACGGAGTTCTTCATAAAAAGTATTTTGATTAACATTAAATGACACATTCACGGTGAGGTGATCTTGCAAATGTTCACCAACATTTTTGTTATCTACAATCACGTTAATACCATATTTTCTAAGAACATTTCCATTTCCAATTCCAGATAGATTTAATATTTGTGGAGAATTTATTGCCCCTGCAGCAAGAATAATTTCACCGTTGCATAGTACTGTAGAAATTTTATTCTTTCTTTCAAACTCAACACCAAGGGCTTGATTATTTTTAATTATGATCTTGGAAGTAATTGCATTATTAACAATCTTTAAATTTTTTCTTGTCTTGATATCTTTTAAAAATGCATCTGCTGAACTAAAACGTCTCCCATCTTTTATATTGACCTGATAATATCCAACACCCTCCTGATCAGCGCCGTTAAAATCATACGTTTTCTTAATTCCTTTTTCGTTAACTGCATTTATAAATTTTTTAGATATTGGTAATGAATAATTAAATGTATCAACCCAAACATCACCAAAGTTGCCATGGTATTGATCTGTAATGGTTTGATTATTTTCAATTGATCTGAAATAAGGCAATAAATCATTAAAGCTCCATCCAATACATCCATCCTGAGCAAATTTATTATAATCTTCTGCTTGTCCTCTAATGTACACCATTCCATTTGTAGAGCTGGAGCCACCCAAGGTTTTACCTCTGGGTGAATTTATATATCGATTGTTAAGATTTGATTGTTTGATGGATTCGTATCCCCAACCAAGTTTTTTGTCTTTAAATAAGCTACTTGCTGATAATGGCATCTTGATTTTAGCTGAATTGTCCTTTGGTCCAGCCTCAATCAATAAAACTTGATTATTTTTATCTTTAGAAAGTCTATTTGCAAGTGCACACCCAGAACTTCCTGCACCAATAATGATATATTTAAATTTATTCATTAATATATGCGTAATGCGACAGATTATTGCAATAGGTGGTGGTGGATTCGGACGAAATTCCGATGCAGATCATATAGAACAGTATATTTTAGATCAATCAAAAAAATCTAGACCTAATATATTATTTATTCCTACTGCAAGTGCTGAACCACCTGAATACATTGACAATTTTTATAAAGTGTTTGAAAAACTAAATTGTGTGCCTAGGCACTTATCATTATTTAAGAGAACTCCAGACTTAGATAAATTATTTAATCAACAAGATATTTTTTATGTTGGTGGCGGTAATACTAAAAGTATGTTGGCTGTTTGGAAAGAATGGAATATTGATAAATTTTTAAAGAGAGAATACAAGAACGAAAAAGTTATGTCTGGGGTAAGTGCAGGTGCTATATGCTGGTTTAATAAAGGAGTCACTGATTCATGGGAAAAAAATCTAAGATTATTAAATTGTTTAAATTTTATTAATGATGCATGTTGCCCACATTATGATGAAGAACCTGAGAGAGAGCCTTCAACATTAGACTTTATTTCAAATAAAGAAATTGAATCTATTTATTGTATAGAAGGAGGATCAGCTCTCCATTTTAAAAATGAAATAGCCTACAAAAATATTCAGTTCATAAAAAATAAGAATTCCTATTATTTGAAAAACTTAGACAATAAGCTAGTCAAAAATATAATTGAAAATCACAGTATTATAGAAACATGAAAACCCTATTTAATTTTATTAATCCATTTGTAATTATATTTTTAAAATCTCCTTTGCATTTTTTTCTGAGTCATCAAATTTTATTATTTAAAATAATTGGTCGTAAATCTAAAAAGATTTATGAAATACCAGCGAGTTATGCTGAGATTGATGGTGCATTGGTATGCGTGACATTACGTGAAAACTTGTGGTGGAAAAACTTTAAAAATATCAAATCACAAGATATCTATTTCAAAGGCAAACTCATAACAAAACAAATTTCTATTAATTATGAAGACGACGAATATGTAAGAACAAAGCTCAGAGAGTTAATCATGCATAATCCAATTGATGCTTTTTTTGCAGGTGTAAGTTTAAATAAGGATAAATCACCAAATGAGATTGATCTTGAGAAAGCTTCAAAACTCCACACTGTTATTGAATTAACTTAACTGTTATCAAATGAGATTTGCTTCTCAGTATTTATAACTATTTGTGGAATATTATTATATTGTTGTATACGACCTTTTACACAAATTCTTTTTCTTCTCAATTTTTTATCAGGCCTATATGAAAAATTATCTTTTGCTCTATCCATCCATATTAAACCTGTAAAAAACTGATCTGGATAATCTCTAACAAAATTTAAAAAAATAGGTCTCCCAGGAGTAGATTTTCTATATGATGTTGATACAACTCTACCACATACTGTTTTTATTTCACCGATAAAATTTTTTGCACTTTTTGCATCAATCTTGTCTGTACTTAAAACATTTAATGAGTAAATAGTTATAATTAAGAGTAGCAAGTGTCCTGTAAATGAAAAATTTGTTTTTATCATATTTTCTATTTTATTCAATAATTGTTAGTTCAGAAACCATTCTGTGTGAATTAAAAGGTACTTTTGAAGAAACCTCAGAAGTACCTAAAACAAATTATCTTCAAGATGTTGGTGATGCAATCAAAAATTTTACCACGAGTGCATACACTGGTTTTCTTGTCCAAAAAGCAAAAGAAAATATCTCTGATAATTGGAATAAAGAAGATTTCTTTGTAAACCAATATTGGAATAAAGATCAGGATGGTACTTTGATATTAATGGACTATGAAATTGATCCAGCTATCAACTGGGTAATAGAGCAAACCAAAAAAAAAGAAAATTCAAAACTTAGGTCAACTGAGTTAATTGAAACTTTTGAGTCAGGTCTTCAACACCCATTTTCTGAAAAATTTAAAGTTGATTATTATAAAATTATCAATTCTATTAATAGATATACTGGAAAAGGTCGTATTGAAGGCAATATTTGGCTTTCCGGAATGAATGTTAAAAATTTAAAAAGTCCAAAGATTTCATTTATAGCAAGAGGAGTTTGTGGAAAACTTGAAGAAAAATTTTAATTCATATAACTTATTAATATGTTTAGATTTGTTGAAGACGTAATTTTAATTCTTATTGCTGTTTTAACTGTTGGTGCAATTCTATTTGAGTTATATTCAATTTATGGAAATATGGTTATCACTCTTGCAGATCTTCTACTCTTATTTATATATGCTGAAGTTTTTGGCTTAGTTGCAGTCTATTTTAGAAGTCATGAACTGCCTGTAATATATCCATTATTTATTGCTATTACTGCATTATCGCGTTTGATTGTCTTACAGGGGAAAGATTCAGCACCTGAACAATTAGTTTTTGAGGCAGCTTCTATATTATTAATTAGTATTGCTGCAATTTTACTCAGAAATATAAAAGTTAAAATTGGAACTGATTAATTATGTTTAAAAGAATGGACCAAAGTTCAAAGGAAGATTGGGATCATATTTACAATGAACACTTGCCTCATGTTCTTGATATGCCAAATAGAATAATTTCCATGCTAAAAGAACTAGAGGGTCTTACACTTGGTTTTGGAACAAATCAACTGCACCATGCTTTGCAGACAGCAACTATGGCAAGAAAAGCTGGAGCGTCTGATGAAATGGTTTTAATAAGTCTTATTCATGATATGGGTAAAGTTATCAATGTTCCAAATCATGGTCAAATATGTGCAGAAATTATTAAACCATATGTCTCTACTGATGCTTACTACGTTATCAAAACACATCAAGATTTCCAGGGAGAACATTATTATCATTATCAGGGCAAGCCACGCGATCTACGAAAGCAATACGTTAATGAACCATGGTATGAAAAAGCTATTGAATTTACAGATAAATGGGATCAGGCTGCATTTGATCCTGAATATAAAACTGATTCATTGGAATCATTTAAACCATTAATTAAAAAATTCTTTGAAGCACCAAATTTTGTTTAATAAAAGTTTAGGAGAAAATTATGATTAATTACATTTTGTACACATGCCTGCTTGCACTTTTTCAAGCATGGATTTTACCAGCTGCATTGAATGCATCTAATGCAAAATGGATGTTAGGAAATAGAGATCAGGATCCTAATGGTTCAATAAAATATTTAAGAGCAAAAAGAGCATATGCAAATTTACAAGAATCACTTCCAATATTTTTTGTATTGGGTGTTTTAGGTATTGTATTAGATATCAATCTAGAGTCCTTAATGCTTTATTGGCTGATTGCAAGACTTGTTCATGTTTTTGCATATGTAATGGGAATTGCTCTCCTAAGAAGTGCGTCATTTATTATATCTGCAGTTATATTAATTATGATGGCAATATCCCTTGCTTAAACATCGAAGTTATATCTTTTCGCGCTTTAAATTAAAAGATAGCGCTAGTCCATTATTACAACCAAAAATTATTGGTTTGAGCGGTTGCACATATAGTACATGAAGCCTGTTTGTCTTGTTCTTGGTGCAGGTAGAGGCATAGGGGCTAATGTTGGAACATACTTTGCAGATCATGGTTATCATGCCTGCTTAGTAAGAAGATCAAATCAAGAAGCTCTTAATGAAAGTATAAGCTTAATTCAAAAAGCGGGGAACTTAGCTACTGGATATCTAATGAATGTGATCGAAGATGATTCCGTTGAAGATTTAATTAAAAATATTGAACAAAATATTGGTCCCATTGAAGTATTAGTTTATAACCTTGGTGCGCAATCGGGCATGAAATTATTATCAGAGACTTCATATAAGGAATTTGAATGGGCATGGAGAATTGCTAATCTTGGTCTTTTTAGGACTGCTCAATCATTAATACCTTTGATGCAACAAAGAGAGAAGGGCACATTTTTGGTCACATCAGCAACAGCTGCAATGCGTGGGAATAAGAATCAACATTCACATGCATCAGCTATGGGTGGTCGTAGGATGCTATGTCAATCTTTGAATGCAGAATTTGCATCCAAGGGTATTCATATAGCTCATATAATTATTGATGGTATGGTTGATGCACCAGATACACTTGGGAAAATGCTAGGTGAGAAAGAATTTAATAAACTAAAAGAGGATTTAGGTAGTTCTGATTTATTAATATCACCGCTTGAAATTGCAAAAACATATTATCAAATTCATTTACAACATAGATCAGCATGGACTCACGAACTAAATATTAGTTCTTATCTAGATAAACAATGGTGGAATGATTAAGTATTTTCAGAGATTTCTTTTATATGTTCAGGTCTTGTTGTGCAACAACCACCAACAACTTTTGCTCCCAGACCAATCCAATCTTTCACGTGTTTTAAGTAATCAGAGCAATTAATTTCGTTAGAATGATGATGATGAATTTCATCTACACTTTCATAATTTTCTAGCGAATCTTTAGACGGATCGTAAATAGATGAATTTGCATATGCTCCAAAATTATCAGTATGTTCTTTTAGAATTTTGATAGCTTCAGTCGTTAAATCAGCATGAGCACAATTTACAAGCTGATATTCAATTCTTGTTTTAGAAAGGTTTTTTACAGCATCACTTAATAATTCCTTAGACGGTAATAATTTAAAATCGATACCTCTTACTGTCCAACTTAACCAAACTCTATGAAAATTTTCTAATGCAATTTTTGATGCGATTTGTGCTTCTTGTATTGATGCAATTGTCTCACATAAGATTAAATCGACATTATTTATATAAAGTTCACTTATTGACGAGTAAAAATCAATCAATTGATTATTTGAAGGAATTAAATCTGGACGAAAACTAATATTTATTGGTGGGAACGAGCCAGCAATCATTACATTTTTATTTTTAGAGTCTACGGCTTTTTGCGCAAGTTCAATTGCTACCTTTGTTAATTCAAGATAATTATATTTTTTTCCCATTCCATTAAGGATCAATGGGGTAGCATAATAATTACTGGTCGTAATAACATTACAGCCCGCTGCAATATTATCTTCATGTATCGATCTTATTAAATTTTGGCCATCATTCAATGCTTTAGCTGACCATATAGATTCTTTCCAATCTGGTAAATCATAACCTCTATAAGCCAATTCTGTGCCCATTGCAGAGTCTAATATATAAAAATCAGTCAACGCCCACTCCATTGTTAACGAACATGTTTTTAAGTTCGATTAAATATTGCTCAAAATTTTTCCAATGTAAATGACTTGATTTATATATTGGTTGTCTGACTTGTTCAGAACTTGGTGTTCTCACTGTCCTTTTATTTTTATAAAAATCTAAGCAACTTTTTTCAAAGTCTAAGTTACAAAAACTAAGCAATTCTCTGATTTCATATTCTGTATTTTCTATAAGATCTTCATATTTAATAGAATGGATTTCTCCAGGTAATACCTTATTCCAATGATCCATAATGTCTAAATAATCTAAATAGTAATTACCAATTCTTCTCAATGAATATGTAAATCCTTGTCCAGTACCAAATAATTGTTTGTAACAACTAAAACAACAATCCATTGGATTCCTTCTTATATCAATAATTTTTGCATTTGGGAGAATTAATTTAATTAAACCTATATGAACAAAGTTATTGGGCATTTTATCAATAAAAAACTCCTTGCTAAGAACTCTTTGAGTCATAGTATTTTCTATATACAGCTTGCCCATATTTTGAATTTTATCTGGTGACATAAACTTTATTGCTGAAGGATATTCCGACTTACTATTTACAATATCTGTATTAGCTATTTTTCTAGAGAGGGCAACGATGTTTTGAAGTTCTGTAGTTGCTTCAACTTTTGAATGTGATGAGAGAATTTGTTCGACAAGTGTTGATCCAGATCTTGGTAGGCCAACAACAAAGATTGGATCATGACAGTCGTAACCAGCATGCTTATTATTTGAAAAAAACTCTTTAGTAAAAAAGTTCTTTAATTCATTACATTGTCTGTTGAATCCTTTTGAATTCCATGGAACACGCTTACTTTTTACTTGATTGCCCTTTGTGTATGCAGCGAATGCAGTTTGATATTCATTTTTATCTTCATTAGCTTTTCCAAATGCAAATAACAAATGAGAATAATCATCAAAATTACAATTTTTATCATTTAACAACTTTTGTATTTCATTTAAATCCTCATTTGAAAATTTATACGTTTTAAGATTTGCTAAGCTCCAGTATGCTTCCCCAGCGCCTTTTTTAAAACCAATAGCTTTTTTGTAGGCCTTAATACATTCGTCAATCCGGCCTAGCGCACGAAGTGCATGACCATAACTCAAATAAATCTGATTATTACCTGGAAATTTATTGATTATGTATTCAAAAAGTTCAACTGCTTTATCATGCTTATTTCCAAGTGCATAATTGACAGCTTTTAAAGCAAGCCAGCTTTGATTATTTGGATCAATATTTAGAATTATATTAAGTTGCTCTTCAGCCTCATCAGGCAACTGTCTTCTGTACAATAAATGAGCATATGAAAACCTTGCATTATGAAAATCTGGGGCTAGGTCTAAGGCCCTTGTAAATAAATATCCTGCTTCTCTATATGCTCTCACTTCAAGACCAACATCACCAAGTAGTTTCATGGCATTTACATCCAATGGATTCAATTCTAAGTAGCTTCTGAGTAACTTTTCAGCTTTACTAAAATTTTCTTCAGATAGAAATGTTGCTGCTTGAACAAGTTGTGGAGGCAAATTGTCTTTTGAGTAATTTGCCTTCACATGCTATGTAGTTATGAAATTTTAACTATTTATCTAATAACCAACTAAATTTAATGCCTATAGATCTAGGTCTGTTAACAGTAATAAGATCTACATAATCTTCGTAATTTCTTCCAAGTTCTGCAGTTTCATCAGTAAGGTTATTGACATAAAACTGTAGTTGCTTATTGCCTCTAACAAGTGTCCAAGAAGCATTAACTATAGAGTATGAATCTTGAATTTCTCTTGTTCCCAAGAAAACGTCACTATTAAACATCTCATCAGTAAACGTATAATTAATTTGACCAAAAGAATTTTCATTTACTTCATAATCAAGATTAATATTATATTTTACATCTGGTGTTAAAGGCAGATCTTGACCGGCTGCAACTCTCAAAGTACCTCTATAAAAATAGTTTTCCTTAAGTTCAGCATCGTTAGATGAATAACCAACTGAAATAGTAGCCTTATCATTTATGATGTATCTTGAATCAAACTCAAATCCATTACTTTCAGCTTGTCCAAGATTATCAACTAGTCCAAGCAAGGAAATATTTGGATCAAAAAATGCTAATTGAATATCATTCCAATCTTGTTGATATATAGCACCATTAAACCTGAATCTTCCGTCCATTAAAGTAGTCTTCAAGCCAATCTCAGTGCTTTCAAGGAAATCAGAATCATAAGTAGCACCAACTTCTGTTGTTCTATTAGCTCCACCAGGTCTATATCCTTCAGATAGGGTCAAATAAACTAGTGTTGTCTCATTTATATCATAAGATAAATTAAACTTGCTCACGCTATCTTTACCACTAAACCTTGAATTTACATTATCAGCCCTGTTTGTACCTCCAATATAGCTTGGCCAAAAAACAGTACCAACAAATCCTTTAAGCGAAGTTTCATTCTCAAAACGTCGATATCCAAGGGTTAATTTAAGCTGATCAGTTAGTTGATAATACAATTCACCAAACAAAGCAGTTTCCTCATCAACTCTAACTTGATCTGTTTGATAGTAGTTCTCAACAGAAAGAGGGACCTTGAGTGCATCGAGAATGCCAGGAATCCTCCACTGAGTATTATAATCAAGAGTATTTTCTGTATAGAAGCTTCCAATAATCCAGTTAAGCTTAGTTTGATTCTTTGAAGTTAACCTAATTTCTCGGGTTTCAATTTCTTGATTAGTATCATTTTCATATTGAATACTTGGATCAATACAATTATCACCATAATAATAAGCATAACATGTGTAATAAGCCTCGACATATGCACTATAAGCTGCGTATGCAGAATAGTCAGTAAGATACTCTAAGTCTCTATCAAGTGTTGATGTTGTAAACGTAAGATCAGCAAATCCGAGATCACCTGTTATTGTAGCGGTAAATTTTGACCAGTCGTCATCGGTTGAGTCATCAAAAAACCTACTAACATTATAGTCACCAAGAGCGGTTGGATTGTGATCCCAAACACCATCAGTCTCTGTTTGTTGACTCATTAGATTTGCATCAAATGTCCATGAGTCACTAAGATTTACCCTCAAAGCAGCTTTGTAACCCTCAACTACTGATTCATTAAAATCACTTTCAACAAAGTTTGCACTTGTCTTTGTTATACCACTAAGTGGATATGTAATTGAATCCTGAACAGAGTCAATATAACCACCATCCTTATCTCTATAACCAACAAGTCTTATTGCAGAATTTTGACTTAAAGGGATATTAACAAACCCTTCTAATAAATTACTACCAGATCCACCACTTGTAGATTCAATACCCATATTAGCTCCGGCATCAAACTCATTGATAGGTTTTTTTGTAATAATTCTTAAATTACCAGCTTGTGATGCAGCACCGTACAATGTACCTTGGGGTCCAGTTAGAACTTCAATTCTATCAATATCATAAATATGTACATCAAGATTATCACCAATTGCTGTAACAGGAGCATCATCAACATATATGGCCACTGATGGACCAGTTAATGACTGATTTTGATTACCACCATCAGAAACACCACGCATAAAAATTTGACCCATGCCTGGACGTCTTTGATAGCTACTAACAGATGGAAGCTGTAAAACATAATCAGCAAAATTCTTGATATTCAGCTTAGATAATGATTCTTCTGTTATTGCAGTAATACTTATTGGAACATCCTGAAGATTTTGTTCTCTTTTTTGAGCTGTAACAATAACTTCTTCAACTTCGAAATTAGATCCATCTTGAGATGCTACAGCACCCGTAAATAGCACTGAGCTACCAGCAAATGCTACACGCGAAGAAGTTTTAGTGAGTTTATATAAATTGTTTAGTTTAAAAATATCCATACTTTCCCCCATAGATATAATATATATTATCCTACAAAATGTTGGCTTTTGCTAAATTTGGGAGTAACCTTATTTAGCGGTATTTATTAATCGCTCGCAAGCCAGACAAATCAGCGATATGTTGATAATAATAAATTATAAGAATTTGTAAAGGGTTTTATAATTTTCCAATAAACCTATTAATTAATTGTTGAAAGAATGATAAAAATCAAAAACTGGAATTTTTCAATAATTCTAACAATTATTTTTATTGTTTTTGGTATTTTTTTATATACGCTCTTTGATCCTGTTAAATCTACAGAATTATTATCAACACTTTATAGAAATGCAGCGGTTATATTTGAAAGTACTTTTCAATATGGAACTCTGGTTTTAATTGCTTTTTTAATAATTTTTGCTTTATCGCCTAAAGGTTCGAAAGTAATTTCTATTACTGGAAGAGACAAATACTCATATATTTCATGGGGATTTATGATTTTTACAGCTGGTATGGGCGCATCAATTTTATATTGGGCACCAATTGAGTGGGCATATTATTTTAATGAGCCTCCAACTGGAATTAAAAACAATGATGAAATGATTAAGAATTATGCTATCTCATATTCAAATTTTCATTGGGGTATAAGTGGATGGGCGCTTTATTGCCTCCCAGCTTTAGCTTTTGCTATCAGCTTGATAAAAAATCCAGATAACCCACTAACATTTAGTGGAATTTTTATTGGGAATGTAAAAAAATATAAATTTCTAGGATGGATTTTAGATTTAATTTTTATCGTGAGTATTATTTCTGGTGCTGCAATTGCAATAGGCCTATCTTTCCCGCTTATTGCAAAAATATTTTCAACAATTTTTAATATTTCTTTTTCAATTAATTTTCAATTTATGGTGCTTTTGCTTTGCTTGCTGATTGTTGCTGTGACCACAGCATTAGGGCTTACAAAGGGTATAAAAAAACTAAGTGAATTCAACATATATTTAGTTATTTTCCTACTTGGTTTTATTTTAATAAATGGTAATACTGCTGACTTATTAAATTATTCATATGTTTCATTGAAAACATTATTTTCTAATTTCTTTGAGATGAGCACCTTAACGAATGATGTCTTTGTTCAAGACTGGACTGTCTTTTATTGGGCATGGTGGATGGCCTTGTCTCCGTTTGTTGGTACCTTTGTTGTAAATATATCTAATGGCAAGACTCTTCGTGAGCTAATATTAGGAACAGTTTTTATTGGAGCATTTGGTTCAATGCTTCATTTCTTGATTATAGGTAATTATTCTTTTTATCTTTTTTCAAATGATATCGTGAACGTAATAGCACTTATCTCAAGTGGTGAAACTAATACTGCAATAGTTAACATTATCGGAACTCTTCCGTTTAGAAATTTTATTTTACTAGTATATGCAATTGTTATGATTATATTTATGTGTACAACTTATAATTCATGTGCATATGTTCTGGCTGCATCTTCAATGAAGACTACATCAAATGAGCCAGATATATTATTAAGAATATTATTTTCAATTGTATTAATGGTGTTGCCAGGCTTATTTCTGGTTGTAGATGGGTTTGAACTTACAAAAAATATTCTATTATTAAGCTCAATTCCCTTAATATTTATTTTTGTTGCAATGATATATTTCAGCATTAAAAATGTATAAAACTATCAATAATAAAAAAATTTACTTCCATAATTTTGAAAATATTGATGCTAATAAAAGATCACTCTTATTTATACCTGGTGCCGGCTTAGATTATAGGTATGTGAGAGCGCTTAAATTTGATAACACGATATTCAATCCACCATTAGTTATTGATTTTCCAGGTCATGGAAAATCTGAAGGAAAAGGTCTTGACTCAATTGAAGCGTACAGTCAATTTATGATGGATGCCCTTGAGGATTGGAATTTTAATGATTTACATATATTCGGTCACAGTATGGGCGGTTTGATAGGTTTGGATTTATTAAACAAACTAAAGATATCCATCAATACGTTTGTAATGATTAGCTCAATATATCCAATAAGAGTTGCAGATTCATTATTAGATGCAGCTAAAAGTGCAAATAGTATGTCTGCAGATTTTATTATTAAATATGGTGTTTATAAAAGATTGATTGGTATGAAAAATGTTTTTCCAGAAGATAAAGATATGTTGATGTTTGACGACCTAAGCGCATGCAATAATTATCATAATGATCTTTCAGCAATAAGAAATAGCCAAGTACCTATCACAATAATAAATGGAGATAAGGATAAGTTAATTAACAAAAAACATGAAATGGAATTTTTAAATGTAACTTGTGCTAAAAAGATCGAAATGAAAGATGTTGGTCACTTCCCATTCTTTGAAGACCCTAATACTTTATCAGACATTATTGCAGTTGAGATTACCAACTAGGCTCCATAATTTTACAAATTTCATAGCTTGGATGAGATGATGAATATGATTTTTCGTTGATGATAAAGGTACTATTTGTTTGAGCGCTATAAGGATCCCACATTTTTTGCTCAAGATTTGGATTTCCAGTTTTTGAAAATTGAACCCAGTAAGATTGGACTTCTTCAGTAATTTTTCTATCAATATCATTTGTTGGCAACCATTCATCATGAGTATCAAATACATAAGGCAGTTCTGCGCCATGAAATGCACCATACTTAAGTGCCTTTGGATCATCACGCACTCTATTAAATTGGTAGACCCATGAATTTCCACCTGATAAATTTACTGTTTTTGCAATTAGCAGTGATGGGCATACAAAATTCTTTGCTGTAATCAATAGATCTAATTTTCTAATTGGATCATCGATATTTGATAACAATTTTGTTAATTTATTTTTTTGTTTATCGCTTACTTCTGCATTAAGCCATCCATCAACATCTGCAATTCCACCGAAGTATAGTGAATATTCATCATTATTAGAGCCTATGATTAAATCAATATTATGAATTTTTCCATTTTTTACAGTATTAATGATTGGCTCATTTATTGTGATTCCATCATCTATATAATTGTAATAATGATCTTTATAAACAATCTCGCTTGCATCAAGAATTTCCTTTGAAGATAGTTTTTTAAAATTTTCAATTGAATTATCCATTTTAAATTTTTTTTCTAAAAAGTCTGTAAATTTGATAGCTAATGCAGTTTCATAATTTTTATCGGTTGGATAGGAAAGCGATGATCCACCACTTTGGTGAATTGCTTTCTGAAATAAACCTTTTGATTTAGGAGAGACAAGTAAATGACTGATGCTTCCAGCTCCGGCAGATTCACCAATTAATGTAATATTGTTTGGATCTCCATCAAAGTTGGAGATATTTTTATTTATCCATTGCAATGCAAGTATCTGATCTAACAAGGCTAAATTTGGATTTTTGTTTTCAGGATGAGGAAAGAAACCAAATACACCTAGTCGATAGGGGATACTGACAAGGATTACATCTTTTCTAACAATCTTATGACCATGATAATTTGGCTCATATGACCAGCCTGCTTTATTACTCCCACCATGAATATATACAAGAACTGGTAAATTATGATCAGTTGTTGCGGGTTTCCAAATATTTAAATATAGACAATCTTCACTGAATTCTGGAGATTTAAAAATATTTGGATTACTACCAAAATCTCTAACTAACCTTTTGTACCAATTAACAATTCTATTATTTTGCATACAGGCTGGTTTAAAGTCTTTTGCATTTATTTCAGCATCTGGATGATTCCATGGTTTGGGAGGTTGCCATCTAAGCTCACCAATTGGAGGTAAAGCAAAAGGTACACCTAGAAAGGAATGAACGCCATTTTTATGACTACCATTTATTATTGTTCCATCTATATTGACAACAGGTTCAACATTTGAAAAATTTAATAAAAGTAATAAATTTAATGGGATTAAATACTTGAACATTCTCATTTCAATATCGGTTTATGCTGTTTATGATACATAATTGTTAATAATAAAAATATCTAAAAAATTTTATGTATATAATCGTCAACTTAAGAATAATACTTTATATTTCACTACTTGTATTTTTACTACCTCTTTATTCATTCGATCGAATTACTGGTCTTGATTTTGCCAGTCGATCTGAAGTTATAGCTACCAATGGAATGGCAGCAACAAGCCATCCACTGGCTACTCAAACAGCAATTTCTATTCTAAGAAATGGTGGAAATGCCATAGATGCAGCAATAGCTGCAAATGCTGTGCTTGGATTAGTTGAACCTACAGGATGTGGTATTGGAGGAGATTTATTTGCAATTGTGTGGGTAGAAGATGATAAAAAATTATATGGTTTGAATGCATCAGGACCAGCACCAAAAAATTTAAACATAAATTATTTTAAAAAGAACAATTTAACTGTCATTCCACCGTATGGGCATCTACCAGTCACTATACCCGGTGCAGTTTTAGGTTGGGCTGAACTCCATAAAAAATTTGGTAAACTTGAATTTGAAGAACTCTTTGTTGACTCTATTAATTATGCAAATAAGGGCTTCCCTGTAAGTGAAACTGTTGCTTATTATTTAAATAAAGCTAGCGAAGAATTTTCTTCTTATCCAAACTTTGCAGATGTATGGATGAAGAATGGTCAAACACCTTTAAAAGGTGAAATATTCAAAAATCCATCTCTTGCCAACACATATAAATTAATTGCTCAATCTTACGGTAATGAATTTTATAAAGGTGAAATCGCTCAAAAAATTGTAAGGTTTTTAAATAATCAGGGTGGTTTACATGAGGTGTCTGATTTTAAAAATTACAATGTTGAATGGGTAGAACCTGTTTCAACCAATTATAGAGGCTATGACATTTGGGAATTACCACCCAATGGACAGGGAATAGCAGCACTTCAAATTCTTAATATTTTAGAGCCATATAATTTAACTGATATGGATCATAATTCAGCTCAATATATTCACTTATTCACAGAAGCAAAAAAACTTGTTTATGAGGATCGAGCAAAATACTATGCAGATCCAAACTTCTCAAAAATTCCATTAGAAACTTTATTATCTAAGGATTATGCTAACGAGAGATCAAAATTAATATCTCTTGAAAAAGCTGCACTCTCATATACTGCTGGTAACCTAGAGCATGGAGATACTATATATCTTACTGTTGCTGATAAGTTTGGTAATATGATTTCTTTAATTCAAAGTAATTACAGGGGAATGGGCTCAGGTATGGTTCCTGATGGATTGGGTTTTATGCTACAAGACCGCGGTGAAATGTTTAGTCTTGATCCACTGCATAAAAATGCACTTGTTGGAGGCAAGAGACCATTTCATACTATCATCCCTGCATTTGTAACTAAAAACGGTAAACCGTTTATGTCTTTCGGATTAATGGGTGGGGCTATGCAACCTCAAGGTCATGCACAAATCATGATAAATTTAATTGACTTTAAAATGAATCTTCAAGAGGCAGGTGATGCACCAAGATTTAGGCACTATGATTCATCGCAACCTACTGGTGAACTAATGCTTGATGGTGGCTATCTTGCGCTTGAATCTGGTATTAATTTTGAAACTATCAGAGATTTACAACATTATGGTCATACCATTAAATTTGAACCTGGAGGTTTTGGTGGTTATCAAGCAATAATGAAAAAAGATAATACTCTTTATGGTGCGTCGGAAAGTAGAAAGGATGGGCATGCCTCAGGTTACTAATATATTTCTAGCATTATTTATTTTTCTTTCTCTATCGATTTACTCATTTTCTATTGATAAATATTCACTTAATTACAAAAATCAATTAAGACAGATTCAAATATACAATCCATTTGAAATTGAAGTTAATGAAGAAACAACTTTTTTTATTATGAATGATGGTGAAGAACTTTTTGATAAAAATAATTCATGGAATAACAAAAGCTGGGAGATTGATAAAAAACTTGAAAGCGCAAGCAATAAAATTATTAATAAAAATATAATTATTGTTGCTATTGATAGTATAAAAAATGGAAATTCAATTATTGACGAAACAAAAAGGTACGTTGAATTTTTCCCCGATGAGGTTATTAACGAATTTCCAAATGGATTTAGAAAATTTGCGTATACAAGAATTAAAAATCTATACAAAAATGATTACAAGTTATTTATCGTTAATGATGTTATACCCTTTGTAGAGAGGAAATATAATATATCCTTGAATGAAAATAACTTAGGTATCATTGGAGCGAGTATGGGTGCTTTAGCAGCTTTAAATATTGCAATAGAGTATCCAGATCTATTTGGATATGTCGGTGCTATATCTACTCATTGGATAGGAATTAAACCTATTGAGTATGCTACTTTGCCTTTAAGAAAATCTATCAAGGGTGACAAAAAGACCTTCCATGCAATAAAAAATTATATTCAAAAGAATACATATAAGTTGAAAGGTAAAAAATTATATTTTGATTATGGAACTCTTGGGCTTGATCAAAATTATGATATTCCTCAAACGGAAATTAATAAACTTTTCGATCTTAATAACATTAATTATAAAAGTACTAAATTCGAGAATCATGATCATGAAGCAAGCTTTTTTGGAAAAAGATTCATTGGTGTTATTTCATACCTAAAAAACTAATCATTATTAATGTAAAATCTAGCGAAAGGAGAGATGGCAGAGCGGTTGAATGCACTGGTCTTGAAAACCAGCAAGGGGGCAACTCCTTCCAGGGTTCGAATCCCTGTCTCTCCGCCAATATTTATCAATGTGAAAAAAAGTGATTTAACAACAATTCAACCTATGTTCCTTGAAACATTGGGCTTTGTCTCTCATTCTTATGATGAAGAAATTACTGAGGTATCAATGGAGTTTAATGTATCAAAGTTACTAACTCACTCTAATGGCACTATTGTTCAAGGTGGATTCATTACTGCAATGATGGACTCATCAATGGGACACGTTGTGGTAAGAAAGTTAAATGGCGAATTTAATCTTGCTACTTTAAGTATGAACATAAATTTTATTTTGCCTGGAAAACCTGGAAACTTTATCGCTAAGGGCTACATTGATAAAATAGGTAAATCAATTGCTTTTACTAGTAGCAAGCTCTTTCAAGACAATAAATTAGTTGCTACGGCAAGTGCATCAAATAAATTAATAAGAATAAAAGATGCGCAATAAAGATTTCCTAAATCAAATAAAGCCTGAATTTGATTTTGATTCCTCAACAACTCCAAAGGCACCAGATTATCATTTATTAGAATCTTGGGTCGCACATCCAAATAAATATGGAAATCAATTTTTAATTCCTAATGGTAAATTAGAACAAAAAGAATTTGATATTGATGTATTTTATATTCACCCAACTGGTTTTTTTGGTAAAGAATGGAATAGCGATACAAATCCTAAATTATCGGCATATGAAAAATCTGAATCACACATTACATCTCAGGTCAGTGCATTCAATGATGCATGTAATATTTATGCGCCTGAATATAGACAAGCAACTTATTATTCATTTTATGATTTAACTGAAAATGGCTATAAAGCTCAAGATTTAGCCTATCAAGATATTGAAAATGCATTTGATTATTATTTAGAAAATTTTAATAATAAAAAACCATTTTTTATAGCATCACATAGTCAAGGTACTTTGCATGCTCAACGTTTAATTCACAATAGAATAATAAACTCACAAGTCTTATCACAATTTATAAATGCATTCCTTATTGGTTACATCGTTCCAACGAAGTACTTGAATACAATATTTAATAATTTAAAAATTTCTACTAATGCACATGACACTCAATCAATAATTTCATGGTGTACTTCTGTAGAAGGATTTAGTCGACCTAATGCACATTGTATGTACTGGACACCGGATGGTTGGAAGCGTGAAAATATGGAGCAAGAAATTGTTTGTCAAAACCCATTAAATTGGAAAAATTCTGACATATCAATTGAAAACAAAATGCAATCTTCTATTAAGGTTAAATCATCTAATATGAGCATTATTGATTACTTTGCAACAGAGAATACTAATTCAGAATTTTCAATTGCATTTACTGAATCTCAAGATTTTAGTTCAAAGGTTTCTTCAAATAATATGGTTCAGGTAAAAGGTAATTTAATAGATAGTATCAGTAGATTTTCATCAAATGGAGATTTGCATAACTTTGATATTTCTATCTTTTGGGGCGCAATAAGAGATAACGTAAAGCAAAGAATATCTAATTTTTAATTCATACTTAAACAAAAGATAATTTGATTAAACGTAAAGAAAAAATTTACTATAGTATTGGTGCTACATCTAATGGTGTTAAGACCGATGCATTTACGTATTTTCTTCTTTTCTTTTACTCAAATATAATTGGCTTAAGTCCTGGTCTAGCAAGTTTAGTAATTTTTTTGGCTCTTGTTATCGATGCTGTAAGCGATCCAATTATTGGAATTATTTCTGATAGAACTAATCATCAACTTGGGCGTCGTCATCCATTTTTTTTGATCGGGCTTATTCCAATGACTTTTTCATATTTTTTTCTATTTTCTATTCAACAAAGTTGGGAATTTTCTCAAATGCACATTTTCTTATGGATGCTTACATTTACGGTTTTTACAAGACTAGGTATGACACTATTTGATGTGCCACATAGATCATTTGGCGGCGAATTATCAAATTCATATAGTGAAAGAACAAATATATTTGCATGGCGTGAATTATTTCTTGTTGCAGGGGGTCTTACTAATGCATTCTTAGCATATTCAGTGTTTTTTAGAAATAATACTCAATTTAAGAATGGACTATTGAATCCTGAACCATGGACATATTATGGGTTAACTGGCTCACTTATTATGATGGCCTCAGTATTAATTACCTATTACGGGACCCTTAAAAAATCTAAAGATGTTAACAAGTTTCATTACTCATTCACCATACGTCAGATTTTTAATCAAATTTTAAATGCATTTAGGACTAAAAGTTTTATTTTATTTTTCTTAGGCTATCTTTTTATTGCTTTAAGCTGGGGATTAAGTAGTTCTTTACAACTCTATGTAACTACTTTCTTTTGGGAATTTGATACATCTAAATTAACTTTTTTTATTCCAATTTACGCTAGTGCTTCAGTTTTGGCATTTTATATTTTATCTTTGGTATCAAATATCTTTGAAAAAAGGACTTTAATTCTATTTGCTTTATTACTCGCATCTATCATGCACGCAATACCAGTTCCCCTTGCGTTATTGGGTTATCTACCAAGTCTTGGATCATGGAATTTGTTTTTTGCCACCGCACCATTTTTATTAGTAACTTCAACATGTCTTGTTGCTTCGGCTATTATTCGCGAGTCAATGTTAGGTGATATAAGTGACGAAGTTGAATTATCATCCGGTTTAGGTCAACAAGGATTGATGTATGCATCAAGTTCTTTTATTGGAAAATTAAATACAGGATTTGGAATTTTGTTATCAGGACTGATACTTGAATTTATTAATTTTCCTCAAGGTTCTGAAATCACACCAACAGCTTCACAAATAATAAATCTAGCATTAACTCAAGGACCACTTGTAAGTATTTTAATGTTCATACCATTTATAATTTTTTATTTCTATCCAATATCAAGATCAAAACATAAAGAAATATTAAATAAATTAAAAAAACAAAAAACTTATTAAGCTTATATAATTAACCTGTGAACATTGCTGAAATCATTACACTATTTCTTTGGGCCTTAGGATTGGTTAACTTAATTGAGCCATTTAATGGTTTCTTATTTTATATTGCACACTTTATATTTTTTACATTATTAATTGCACATGTAATTGAAATTTTTATTTATCATAAACTTATTAAAGAAAAATCAAAAAATTATGTAGCTGGACTTATTCAAACATTCTTATTCGGAGTTATATATTTAAATAAGCTAAAAAAACTTTAATGAATCACACTCAAACTGATTCAATTATTAAAGGATCTCGTGGCGTCTGGTTGCTAGCATGGCCCTCTATTCTTACTAATCTTCTATACGCAACTGGATCAATTGTTGCAATAAAAGTAGTTGGTAATTTTGGTCCTAATGAAGTTGCAGCCGCTATTACTGGTCAAAGAATTACTTTCGTTATTCAGGCTATTCTTTCAGGAATATTAGCAGGAACAACTGCTTTAGTTGCAAGAAATTGGGGTGCTAAAAAATTTGATGAAGCAAACTTATTCGTAACAAATACATTTCAACTGGTTGCATTTATTTCTTTAGTGTCAAGCATAGTAATTTATCAATTTGCTGATGAAATTTCATTTTTTTTTGCATTAGAAGGTGATGCTTTTGAATATTCATCTGCCTTTTTGAGGGCAATTTCACCCTTTTATTTATTTTTTGGAATTGGAATAGGGTTGATAACTGCTTTGAGGGCGATTGGTGATGTTAAGACTCCACTATTAATAGCATTGATTATGAATCTATCAGGAATTTTTCTAATGGTATCTTTATCAAATGGTTATTTTGGTCTTTATAATTTTGGTTACTTAGGTGCCGCTATTGGTAACGGTATATCCTATTTGCTAGGTGCATTAATTTTAATCATGATATGGTCATTAGGATATTTAAAATCTTCACCAACAAATTTACTAATTTACGATCCAAATCGTACGAAACAAATATTTAAAATTGGTTATCCATCAGCTCTCGAGCAAATTATATTTCAAGTTGGTATAACAGCCTTCTTAATATTAATTGCCTACTATGGTACCGCTGCATATGCAGCTTATGGTATTGGGGTTCAAATATTATCATTTTCTTTTGTTATTGGATTTAGTTTTTCAATTGCTGGCGCAACTCTTGTAGGTCAACATTTAGGTGCAGCTGATTTAACACAAGCAAAAAGATCTGGTTGGGGTGCAATGCGTTTATCTATATTATCAATGACAATTTTTGGAATAATAATTGTTTTTTTTGCAGAACCATTATCAAGATTTATGATTGATGATGAAGAAGTAATTAGATTATCTGTAATATTTATATGGTTGATGGGATCAATGCAACCATTAATGGCTATAGAATTTTCTCTTGGTGGAGCACTAAGGGGTGCAGGAGATACAAGAAGCCCATTATTGATTACCTTAACAGCTTTATTATTTATCAGAGTAACCCTTGCCTCTATACTCTTTTATTTTTCTGCTCCAATTGAGTATATATTTGCGTCACTTTTAGCAGATTATCTTGTAAAAGGCTTCATGTATGTTTGGGTTTTCAAATCTGAGCGATGGGTACACGCAATTAAAGATTAAGATAAAAAGTGATCATGCAAATCAATAATCCTATGCCACATTTTTATTTCTTTTGTTATGGGTTTCTTACTACTTAAGTTACTTATAAAAATTTTAAGATTATTTAAATAAAATTCCTTGGGTGAAGATTTCGCGTTAAATTTTTCTTGCAATAATTTAACTGAAGCAACTTCTCTAAGTTTTTCGTCAACTTTAGGCACTTGGACACCTGCAAAAACTTCAAGCTCTACTGTAACCTGTCTGCAAATATTAAGATTATTTTCGTAAGTTGAGTCTATAAATAAATTTGTTATTTTCTTATCAGTCTCAAGGGAATTAAGTTTATCTATATTTGTAATTATATTTTTTAGTTCTTGTATTTTTTTATTTCTTTTAGACTCATTTATTTTATTAAGTTCAGTTTTTATAATTTTACTAAGCTTTATGAATTCTTTTGATTGAGAGATATCCTGGAAATTAGCTAATTCGAGGGATAATTTCTTAAAATCTGAATTTTTATCTAATTCAGCTATCATTTTATTTATGACTTTTATTTTCTCTATTTTTTTATTTTTTTCTATTTCAAAGAATTTATCACCTGCTTTATTAAATTGATTCCAAAGTTTTTTTTCGTTCTTACCAGCTGAGGGTATTTTCATGAAATTTTGTTTAAGCATCATAAAGTTTTCCAAATTTACTTTATTATCATCTGAATTTAATTCAGTAACTTTTTGAATAAGCTCTTTTTTTGTTAATGCATGTTTTTCTTCATATTGACTTAAGACTTTAATAACTGGACTCCTAGCTTCATTGAATTCTTTCTTCAAATCATGAAAGTCCTCATCTCTTACGGGTGAGTATTTTTGCCATTCTGTGAATATAAATTTTGAAAACTTATAAATATCACCTGATGATTTATTAATAAGTTCAGAATTCACATAAATATTTATTTTTTTTATTAATTCTTTTCTTTGTAATGCATTTTTTTCTTTGATTCTATCTAATTCGTTAAAAAATTCTGCACATGGTTCCCATGCCTTATCCATTTCTTCTTTAAACGCATTCCACTGTTTTTTTGTTGCGGGTCTACTTGAATGATCAAGTTTTTGCCATTGTGTTTGAATAGCATGAATTATTTGTGATTTTTTTTTGGGATTTATTTCAGAGTTTGCTAACTCTTTGATTTCTTTTATTAGCTTATCTCTTTTGGGTTCAACTGCAAATGATGAGATATCATTAAAATACCTAGATTGAGCTAGTACAAAATTATGTTTATGTTTTAATTTATTTGGAATTTTCTTTAATAGTTTAATTTCATTATTAAGTGCTTTCAGTGCCTTTTGTCCATATTTAATAGAGCCAGATGAGAAGTATTTTTCAACTTCCTCAATCTTATCAAATAATTCTTTATGAGTTTCCACAATAATATCGTTTGAAGTTTATAATTATCTAGAATGAGTAGAAGAATTTTAACAGGTATTACAACAACTGGTATCCCTCATATTGGTAATTATTTTGGAGCGATCAAACCTGCATTACAATTATCTAGTGAAAAAAATGTGAGCTCATACTTTTTCTTGGCTGACCTGCATGCAATCATCAAACAAACCAATCCAAATGAAATTAAAGTTTCCGTAAATGAAGTTGCTTTAGCATGGTTGTCTAGCGGTCTAGATCCTGAAAAAAGTTTTTTTTACAGACAATCAAATATTCCTGAGATAACTGAGCTTGCATGGATATTAAGCTGCGTAACTGCGAAGGGACTTATTAATAGATCACATGCATATAAAGCAGCAGTTCAATTAAATCATGATCATACCAAAGATGAAGATAAGGGGATAAGTATGGGTTTATTTTCTTATCCAGTTTTAATGGCAGCTGATATTTTAATGTTTAATTCTTCACATGTACCTGTCGGTAAAGATCAACTTCAACATCTTGAAATTACACGTGATATAGCTGAAAAATTCAATCATCAATATGGAAATACATTTGTTATTCCTGAGGCAATCATCAATAAGGATGGTAAGTTATTAGTTGGGCATGACGGAAGAAAGATGAGCAAGAGTTACAACAATGTAATTCCTTTTTTAAGTAGTGAAAAAGAACTGAAAAAAGCAATATCTAAAATTGTTACTAATTCACTTGAACCTGGAGAACCTAAGGATCATTCCAGTTGTAATTTATTTTTAATTTATTCTGCCTTTGCTTCAGCAGAGAGCATTGCTGAAATGAAAGAAAAATATATGAATGGTATTGGTTGGGGAGATGCAAAAGAACATGTATTTAATGAATTAAACTCTTTAATCATCCCATTAAGAGAAAAATATCTTGATTTAAAAGGTCAACCTCATTATTTGGATGAAGTTTTGGCACTAGGAGCAGAAAAAGTTCGACCACAAGCAAAAGAGCTGTTACTAAAGATAAAGGACTTAGTAGGTATTTCCTCAATAAGTTAAATGTCTATTAATACATTCTGGCTAAAAGTTGGTCTTTTTTCAGTTGGGCTCGGACAATCTTTTGCTTTTGTATTAATTCCTCCTTTAGCAAGAGATCTAGGTTTAACAGAAATTCAAACATCTACAATTTTTGCTATTTCTGCAATTGCATGGGCTATGACCAGTGCTGGTTGGGGAAGGGCGTCTGATAATTATGGTAGAAGAAATATTGCAATAATTGGCTTGTTTGGCTACTCAATATCTATTATTGCATTATTTATACCGCTGTTACTTGTCCAGCAAAATTTATTATCTATTACATTATTATTTCCTTTATTAATTTTAGGAAGATTGATTAATGGAATTATTGGTTCTGCTACCCGACCAGCAATGTTTGGATATATGGCTGATAATTCGGATAAAACTGAAAGAACATTTAGGTTCGCGCAGTTAGAATCAAGTTTCTTAATTGGGACTGTTGTGGGGCCTCTAATTGGAGGACTTCTATTTTTAGTATCTGAAGGGTTACCATTTTATATATTTTCAATGTGTGGATTTATTTCATGTATTGGCATTTATCTAAATATACCTAATGAAAAAATTATAAAATCAAATAAATCTAAAAAAAATCTTTCATTCACAGATAATTCTGTTTGGCCATTTCTATTTTTAGCTTCAATTCTCAGTTTATGTCACTCGTCGCTTTTGCAATCAATAGGCTTTTATATTACTGATATGTATATAGTTAGTAATCTTCCATTATTTATAAGTGTTTGTTACGCAGTATTATCAATGTCTACAATAGTTTCACAATTTTTATTCACTGATTACTTACGATTATCAAATACAAGTCTATTAAGATTTGGCATTTTTATAGTACTGGTTTCATATGTATGTGCAGGTTTATCAAGCACCATTTGGTACTTTTATTTTTCCATAATTTTAAATGGTGTAGGTTTTGGAATGATTCGTCCAGCAAATGCTTCAGCACTCTCTTTAGCTCAGGATCCTGAAAATCAAGGATCAGCCGCTGGTTTCCTTGGTTCAGTAATACCAATTGGACACATGCTCACACCAATTATTGCTATGCCAATTTATCAATTTAATCCGTCATTTCTATATTATTTTAGCTCTATACTTTGTTTTGTTGCTGCAATATTTATAATATTGAACCCAATGATTAAATCTATGAAATTTTACGAGAATGAAATATAAAAAAGCTTTACTAATTATAAATCTTGGTACTCCAGATAATCCTAGTTATTTTTCTGTTTTTAAATTTTTAAAAGAATTTTTGTCAGATCCTAGAGTTATTGATATACCACGAATGTTTAGAATTTTGCTCGTAAACCTAATAATTTGTCCATTTAGATCATTTTCAAGTTCTAAAGTATATAGCCAAATGTGGAAAGCAAATAATAATGAATCTCCTATTAAAACTAATACAGAAAAGTTAATACAAAAACTTCAGAGCAAGCTCCCTGAGTATGATGTTTATAGTGCGATGAGATATCAAAATCCTTCTATTAAAGATACACTCAGTGAAATATTACTCACTAATCCTGATGAAATTATAATTTTCCCTTCCTTCCCACAATATGCTTCTTCTACAACTGGAAGTGTTTATGAAGAAGTATTTAATATTCTTTCAAAAGAATGGGTAATTCCAAAAATTAAATTTATAAATCAATTTTTTAATAATGACTTATTTATTGATGCTTGGATTGAAAAAATTTCTGATTTTGATATATCAAATTATGAAAAAATAATTTTTTCTTATCATGGTTTACCAGATACACAGGTAGATAAAGTATATAACGAAGGAAAATGTATTGATCAGAATTGTGATAAAGAATTTAATGATATAAATAAATTTTGTTATAAGGCTGGTTGCTATGAAACAACTCGATTAATATCATCCAAGCTTAATCTAAATGAAGATCAATACGTTACAGCATTTCAATCGCGGCTTACTAAAAAATGGCTAACACCTTTCACCGATGAGGTAATAGAAGATTATGCAAAAAATAATATAAAAAATATTCTTGTAATTGCACCTGCTTTTACAACTGATAATCTTGAAACGCTTATCGAAATTGGCGACGAGTATGTTGAGCTATTCAATGAAAACGGTGGTGATAAACTTGATTTTGTAAGCTCGCTAAACGATTCAGATAAATGGGTGGACGCAATAATTGATATAATGGAGAAATAATGTTTAAAAAAGATTTATTAAAGGGAAAAAGGATTCTTGTTACAGGTGGAGGCACAGGCCTTGGTAAAGAAATGTCAACACATTTTGCATCTTTGGGTGCTGATTTAGTTATCTGTGGTCGACGTTTAAACGTTCTTGATGAAACTGCTGAACTCATAAAATCAAAATATGATGTTGAAGTAAAAACGCATCCATTAGATATCAGATCATATCAAGATGTTGATGATTTTATTGGTGAAATATTTGAGGAGAAACCACTATATGGATTAGTAAATAACGCAGCAGGTAACTTCATTTCGCCAACAAAAATGCTTTCACCTAGAGGATTTGATGCAATCGCTAATATTGTATTTCACGGCACATTTTATGTTACACATGCTGTTGGTACTAGATGGATTAAACAAGGTCTTAAAGGCAACATTATATCAATCCTAGCGACTTGGGTATGGACCGGTTCACCATATGTAGTTCCATCTGCAATGAGTAAAACTGCCATCCACGCTATGACTAAGTCTCTTGCAGTTGAATGGGGCCCAAATAATATCAAGATTAATGCTATCGCTCCTGGACCATTTCCTACAGAAGGTGCTTGGGCTAGACTAAGCCCACAAGGTCAACTCGATAATGATGAATCATATACATCGATACCTATGGGTCGTGCAGGGGAGATGTCAGAGTTACAAAATCTAGCTTCATTCTTAATGGCTGACGGATGCGATTATTTAACAGGTCAAACAATTGGAATAGATGGTGCTCAATATCTATCTGGTGGTGGAACATTTTCTGGATTATCTAAGGTAAAAGATTCTGATTGGGAGGCCATAAAGGATACAATCAAGACAGCCAATGAAAAAGATAAAGCTAATAGAAGCACATAGTTAATAGAGGTGACTTATGAATAATATGCATGAAATACTAAATAACCAAAAAAAGTTTTATTTAGATAATGGCGTTCCATCTTATGAATTAAGAATTGATAGATTAAACAGAGTAAAGGATATTGTTTTAACTAATAAAGATAGGATTGTTGATGCGTTGAATGAGGATTTTGGCGTTAGATCTAAAAATCAATCGATGATGACAGATGTCTATTCAATCATCCCTGATATCGAATACACAAAGAAAAATCTTAGAAAATGGATGAAAATTTCAAATAGAAAAGTTTCCTTTCCATTTAACTTGCTTGGAGGTAAAGCTTTTGTAAGATATGAGCCTCTGGGGACTGTAGGTATGATTTCACCTTGGAATTTTCCAGTAAATCTTACTTTCTCTCCTTTATGCGCAATTTTTGCAGCTGGCAACCAAGTCATGCATAAGCCAAGTGAATACACACCGAATTCAGCATCTTTATTAAAAGAAATATGTGACAAGGCATTTGATGAAAATGAATTTGCTACTGTATTGGGGGGTCCAGATGTTGGATCAGAATTTACTACATTAAACTTTGATCATTTACTATTTACAGGAAGTGGCAACATCGGAAAATTAGTTATGAAAGGTGCTGCAGAAAATTTAGTGCCAGTAACTTTAGAGTTAGGTGGTAAATCTCCTGTAATTATAGGTGATAATGCTGATCTTAATATGACAGCTAAAAGAGTGATGATGGGGAAAACAATGAATGCTGGACAAATATGTCTAGCACCTGACTATATTTTAGTTAATGAAGACTTAGAAAAAGATATAGTTAACGAATTGGAGACCGTAACTTCAGATTTTTTTCCTGAAATGAAAAATAATCCTGACTATACATCGATCATTAATCAAAAACATTATGAAAGACTTAATGAACTAATTGAGGACGCGACTAGTAAAGGCGCAAAGGTTACACAAATAAATCCTAATAATGAAGATTTTAGTCAGCAAGAAAGTTTCAAAATTCCACCAACAATTATTCAAAATGTTAATGATAATATGGATGTGATGAAGGAAGAAATATTTGGTCCAATTTTACCGATTAAAACCTATAAAGACATAGATGAGACTATTCAATACATAAATTCAAAAGATCGACCACTTGGCCTTTATTATTTTGGAAATAATACATCGGAAGAGCAAATGGTATTAGATTCAACTTCATCTGGTGGAGTTACTATTAATGATGTCATTGGTCATATTCAACAAAGTGATTTACCATTTGGCGGAGTTGGTCCATCTGGTATTGGTAAGTATAAAGGTTATGAAGGCTTTCTGAACTTCTCAAATTCTAGAGCTATTCATAAACAGATTGGTAAACGTTTTGATTCATTATTTAATGCAATTCGACCTCCATTTAAAGGCGATATTGAAAAAACTTTAAAACAAATAGCAAAGTAAAATGTTCAAGTTACCCATAATCCTGGGTATAAGGTATTTCTTTGGTGCTAAGGGAGCTTTTGGATCATTTTATTCAATCATCTCTGTTATAGGTTTAACAATAGGTGTTGCCGCGTTGATAATAGTTTTATCTGTTATGAATGGGTTCGAAAATGAATTAAAAAATAGAATCCTTGGAGTTGTTCCACATTTAACAATTAAGTCTACAAAACCTATCTCAACAAACGATTCGAACTTAGAAGTTATTCTTAAGAATAATAAAAAAGTTATTTCCTACGCTCCATTTACAGAATTACAGGCAATAATCAGTTATGAAAACAGATCAAGAGGAGTAATAGTAAGTGGTATTGATCCTCAAAAAGAATCTGAACTATCCGTTATTCCTGAATTTTTAATAACTGGTAATATTAAAGATCTTGAATTTGATAATACTGTTGTCATTGGCCATTGGTTGGCCAAGTATTTAGGAGTTAAAAAAGGCGACACTTTAAATATTATTACAAATAACTATAAGTCAAATATTTTAGGAACTTTTCCAAGATCAATAAATCTTAAAATAGCTGCTATTTATGAATTAAATAGTGAGTTAGATCAATCCCTAATTTTAATTAATTATAAATTAGCCAATAAGTTAAAAGGCCTTATGAATGATCAAATAGATTCAATCAGAATAAAGCTAGATGATCTATTTATGGCAAATGAAGTTGGATTTGAGATTATTAGTGATCTTAGTAAAGATTTTTACTTTTCATCATGGATGACAACTCAAGGAACATTATTTCAGGCTATTCAATTAGAAAAAAGACTAATAGGAATAATGTTATTTTTAATAGTTACAGTTGCATCTTTTAATATTTTGTCTACTTTAGTAACAACAATTAAGAGTAAAGAGCGAGAAATCTCTATATTAAAGTCTATGGGCATGACTAATATCGAGATATCAATCATTTTTATTTCTTTAGGATCGTCTATTGCAATTCTTGGAGTGATATTGGGTGTAAGCTTAGGGATATTAATAACACCTAATATCAATACTTTAATTGACATATTTGAGTTATATTTAAATAGGCCCTTGATGGATGCATATTTTATAAATTACTTTCCATACGATTTTCAATTAAGTCAAATATTAACAGTGTGTGTAATAACACTATTAGTATCAATAGTTTTTTGTATCTTTCCGTCTTATAGAGCAGCAAAATTAGACCCAGTAGTGGCATTAAGATATGAATAATTTAATCATCGATAATTTAAGTCATTCATATAATGACGTAAACGATAGTAATTTAATATTTCGAGATATAAATCTACAAATAAACTTGTCTGAAACATTTTCATTAACTGGAGAATCAGGATCTGGAAAATCAACATTTATTCATTTAGTAACTGGCATGTTACAACCATCATTAGGATCAATAACAATTGATAATAAAAAGATTTCATTGATGAAACCAAAATTGAAAGCATCTAATTTATCAATAGTGTTTCAGTATCATTCATTGCTAGAGAACTTAAATGTATTAGAAAATATCTCGCTTCCAATTATGATATTTAAAGGCAAACTTGATAAAGATGATAATATTTTTTTAGATAAATTACTTAGTTCCACAAATATGATGGATAAGAAATTTAGATATCCTCACGAATTATCAGGGGGTGAAAAACAAAGAGTTTCAATAATAAGATCAATAGCTTTAAAGCCAAAATGTATTTTTATGGATGAGCCGACAGGTAATTTAGATAATGATACGTCACTACTTATACACGAATTATGCATTGATATACACAAGGAGTGGGGCATTGGTATATTTCTTGCTACACACGATATGGTATTTGCGAGTAAGATGGGTACAAATTTTAATATTAAGAATAAAAGGATTGTAGCTAATGATTGATTATATTTACCAAGGCGGATGGTTTATGTTGCCATTGTTGATTTGCTCTATTTTATTAATATCAATAGTTATTGAACGTTTTTGGTTTTTACAAAAACGATTAGTTGTTCCTAACGGGGTCTTAAATAATTTTGTAAGGTTAGTTAAAACAGAAAAAATTAGCATTACACAACAAGAATCATTTTCAACTACATCATCATTGGGAGCGTTATTGGTTGTTGCGTATAAATATAGAGACAAATCTAGGATGAGTCTTGAAGAAAAGATTTCTGAAAAGGCCGCTGATATTAAATTAGATCTTGAGAGGAACTTAAACATGCTAGGTATCATAGCAAGTATAAGCCCACTTCTCGGACTGTTAGGAACTGTTGTGGGAATGATAACAGTATTTGCCAATATTAATTTACTAGGTACTTCTTCGAATGCTGATTTCCTTGCTTCAGGTATTTCAGAAGCTTTAATCACAACTGCTTTTGGGCTAATAGTTGCAGTTCCTGGCTTGGTGTTTTACAGGATGTTTCAACATAAAGTTGATAAATTAATGATAAATTTACAAAATCAAACAAGTACTTTTATTGATTTTATAGAGTCTTTATGAATTTTGTTAATAATACATCCAATAAAGAAATAAACATTGAAATTACTCCATTGATTGATATTGTTTTTTTGCTTGTTATTTTTTTTGTTGTTACTTCAAAAATTGATAGTTCACAAGCAATAGATATTGATTTACCAAATACATCTTCATTTATGAATCAATCTCAATTGCCATCAAATACAATCTTTTTATACGAAAATGGTTCACTAATATATAAAGATTTAACATTAACAATTAATGAAGTAGAACCGTTGATGAACTTCATTGCTAATAATATTTCAAACGAAGAAAAGATCATTCTTGCTGTAGAGAAAAAAGCATATCATGAGTGGGTTATTGCGCTTATGGATGAACTTAATAAGTATGGTTTTACTGACTTACAGCTTCAAACCTATCAAAAATGAAAACTAATATAAAAAGGCTACTATCTTATACACTTAGATATAAATTTTCTTTTGTGATTTCAATCATAGGATTTATTACATTTGCAGCGGCTGATATTGCAGCAGTTGAATGGATAAGAAGAGTTATACAGTTTATTAATGATAGTAGTGCGGTTAATCATAACTTAATAGCCTTAGCTTTAGTTTTAATTGCTTTTATGAGGGGATTAGGATTTTTTATAGGTAATTATTTTATGTCAAGAGTTGGGCTTGGCGTAGTACATGACATGCGTAAAGAGTTATTTGAAAAACTAATTAAACTTCCAAAATATTACTTTGATTCCAGTCAAAGTGGCCAACTTATTAATAGGATTACATTTACAACAACTCAAGTATCAGGTGCAACCTCAAATGCAGTAAAAACATTCGTTCGTGAAGGTACACTGTTTACCGGTCTTTTAATATATTTATTTTACTTAAATTGGAAATTAACATTATTGCTTCTAGTAACGGCACCTTTTATAGCATTAATAGTCAATGTTGCAGGCCGTAGATTAAGAAAAATTGCTAAATCTATCCAAACTGTTATGGGTGATGTAACTCACATAGCCTCTGAGGCTGTTGAGGGCAATACCGAGATCAAATCTTTCAATGCCGATAGTTATGAAAAAAATAGATTTAAGGATGCTAATCTCTCAAACAAAAATCAAAATTTAAAATTAGAAGCAACATCTAATTTAGCTACTCCAATAATCCAGGTATTGGTCTCTATATCTTTGGCAATTGTTGCATATTTCGCTTTGGGTGATCAGTTAAACATTAATCTCGATTCAGAAACATTTGTGGCTTTCTTTACCGCAGCTGGATTAATGGCAAAACCTGTGAGACAACTCTCAAGTATAAATGCGATTATCCAAAAAGGTTTAGCTGCTTCTGAAGAAATATTTGAACAACTTGATCATGATGAAGAAGATGACCAAGGTAATGTTGATTCTAAAATTACCGGTGAAATTATATTTAAGGATGTTTCATTTTCTTATGATCAAGAAAAATTAAT
>Ga0208878_1000010_pt1 | contig 68901 bp, 80 predicted proteins | sample Knorr_S15_td_Sur_FD_185600 | JGI IMG/M metagenome (GOLD analysis project Ga0208878, IMG submission 185600) | Marine microbial communities from Southern Atlantic Ocean transect - Knorr_S15_td_SurfaceA_ad_5m_LV_A (SPAdes) (version 2) | ecosystem: Environmental > Aquatic > Marine > Oceanic | place...
ATGGAATTCATTTTTTATTTTCAAATCTTTAGAATAATAACTTTCATTCTGTTGCTTGAAATAAACAGACGGCTTTTTTTTAGAAACTGATGTATAAATTGCTGATAGGCCATGAATTTGATTACCCTTTTCCAGCACAAACAAATAAGAATCATGGTTAGGACTTTTTGAAGCTTTTCTTGCAGAAACATTAGACCATTTAATCCGTTTTTTTAGATCAATTTTTGTTTTTGGCATCGTGGTCATCGTGACTGTCCCAGATTTAATAAGCCTGAATATCTTATCAATATCTTTTTGTTGAACTAAACGCACACGATACATATCGAAATTATATGATATTCATTGATTGAATAAAAAGAACGGCATATATAACTAAAATTTATTTATGATTTCGTCTGAAAATCTTTTGAGTCCATCAAGCTTGTCTTGCAAAGGTGCTTCATTCATCACGCCATAAAGCATCCACGGATAAGTAGTTATGGTGGTTACTCCAAGCTCTTGCATTTTTTTAAACCCATCTGCGCTGAAGGCATCCCAACAACTAAATGCAATTATTTTATATTCGCCAGTCCTATTTTTTTCTTGTCTTTCTTGTTTGATTTTTTTTATCAAAGCTTTGAGTTCCTCTAAACTATGAAGATCTGACACCCATCCATCATGCTGAGCTGCTCTCCTAATAGCGGGTTTAGAGAAGCCACCAACCAATATTGGAATTTTATGATTTGGTTTCGGTAACATTTCAAGAGGTTCATAGTTATAAAATTCACCATCAAATGAATGCATATCACCTGACCATAATTTTTTCATGACTTCGATCATTTCATCTGCACGTTTACCCCTCATACGAAAAGCTTGCTCTCCCACTTGAAATTCTTCCGGCATCCATCCCATTCCAATTCCTAATGAGAATCTACCATTTGAAAAGTTTGCTAATGTGGAAATCTCTTTTGCAGCACGTAAAGGATTTCTTGCAGGTAAAATATAAACACTTGTATAAAAATTTATTTTTTTCGTTGCACCAGCTAAATAAGAAAACAAATTTATGGGATCAGGCCAATCTGTACCCTCTTCCCATCTTACCTTGCCATCTTCAGTATACGGATATGGTACTGAAAAATTCTTTGGATGAATGAGATGATCAGATGTAGCCACTGAGTCAAAACCACACTTTTCAGCTTGAAGAGTGATTTCTAGCAATTCGTTTGTTGGAAGAATAGATAACGGGATTGCAAATTTCATATTATAGACCTTATTAAAAACCAATATGCTCCGATTGAAACCAATGAAGCACTTAATATATTTCTGAATGAATGCAAATTTGCATTATTCATCATCCTCTTCATTATAAACAAAGTTAACAAAACAGTAAGTGCAATGATAATTTGTCCAATTTCAATTCCAAGATTAAAGCCCAGTATCATCTCAAAAATATTGTCTTTGAAAACAAGGTTTTCATTCAGATTTGAAGCAAAGCCAAGCCCATGAATGAAACCAAAAATAATTGTAATTAGTTGGGGTAAAACATTTTTATCATAAGTAAAGTTTAGTTTTGTGTAGAAAAAGACCAATAAGGCACATGCAGTTATAAAAAAAATATTCTCATTTGAGGCTAGCAGCAATAAAAGTGCAAGAGCAAACATAATTTTCAATCCCATACTTGTATTGGTTGGCTTCTTATTTTTAATAATATTTTCTAAACCAACTATGAAAATTGAAAATGCTATTAATATTTCAACAATTTTAATATCAACAGTGATGATATTGGCTGATCCAAGAAATAATGTTGCAGAATGCCCAATTGTAAAACCAGTGATAGCATAAAAAAGGGATAATCTTGTAAATAGTAGGACTAGCCCAACTATAAATGCGATATGATCCCAACCTGAAAGTATGTGAAAAAAACCCATTACCAAAAAAGCACTTAATGAGTTATCTACCTCTATACTACTTTTATCTAGATTAAGGGGTCGTTGTATGATCTCAGATGTAAAAATTAGCTCTTGTTTAAGTTCACCATTTTCTAATATCTTAGAAATATGAGTATGCTGTGAATCTATATCTGTAAATAAACTTAATTCAAGATAATTTGGCCTCATATCGCATTTAAGATTCAAATTGTATTTAACGTAACCTGCCTGCATATTTTGAAGGACTTGTGGGTTTTGGTCTGAGGCACAACTATCAAGCAAAAAGCTTTGATTGATATAGCTTTTAAGTTCGCTATCGTTCTCAAAAAAACCTTTATTAACTAAATTGAGAAGAATTGAATATTTAAAATTTCCAATGATATTTACTTCATAATTATTTTTATCAGTTGTAAGTAAAATCTTGGAGTATGATTCAGCCCTACTATGTGATTCAAGGTTCACATTAATAGCAAGAAAAGTAGCTAAGAAAAAATACTTTGAAAATTTACAAATTCTTTGTAACGTCATACCAACTCCGTAAATTTTCTAAATAATCTAAAAATAATCTATCTCCCTGGCGTTTTAAAAATTCATTTTCTACCTGTTGTTTTACATTTTCATAATCAGGAATAGACATATCTATTTTTTTAATCATTACGATTAGGTGAAATGCATCAAGCTCAGTAATAACATCACTAATTTCACCATCTTTCATTGATAGTGCGATTTCAGTTAATTTGGGTCCGATGTATTCTCTTACCTTAATAGTTGGCAAAATAGTATTAGGCAATTCAATGATCTCATTTCTTGCTAATTTTTGGGCATCAATAAAGTTGCCTTCTAGAATGAGCTTTCTTGCATTCAGAGCATCTTCATTTCTTTCAAAAGATAACTTCTTCAGCCTAATTTTAGGTGCTGTTGAAAAAAATTCTTTATTTTCATTAAAGAATATCTTTAAATCTTGTTCACTCAATTCAAATGTTTCTAATTCAGACATTATTGACTTAATCATGTTTTGGATAATGATGCTTCTTATCTGGCTATTGTTATCGAGCATGCCAATATCGATTGCCCTTTGAATTAATAACTCTTCATCAATCATTTTTTCAAGTACCAATTCACTGTCATCCTTAGCATTGTCAAACCTTCTAGAATTTGTAATTGAATTTAAATATCTCTCAAATTTTGATCTTGAGATATACTTGTCATCTATTTTTGCGACCCAATTAAATGATTCAGTTTGAACTTCTTTTATAAACGTTGATAGTACGAATGATATTGAAACCAATAGACCAATTGTCAAAATAAACAACTTACTTCTAATTAAATTCAGACAATTCTCGTAGAATGAGTATTTTAAATTTGGGCTCAATATCATTTGAATATGTTCAATACCATCCTCGAGATATTTCTCTCCTTTAATAGAAAAACCAAGATCCTCATAATATTCTTTTAAACCTAGCTGTGCGGATATTTTGATTTCAATATTTGAAAATAATTGCTGGCTTTTTTTGATACCTTCTTCAATTAATTGCTTGCCGATTCCATTACTTCTATAAGCTCTGGCGAGCACGATCCTTCCTATTGAAGGACAATCTTGATATTTATCCATTTTTATCAGGCGTAGATATCCAATAAGTTTATTTTGATCATAAACAAGAAGATGGAGAGATTTCTGATCTCTAAAATCACTGTCAACGTATGCGCAATTTTGCTCTTCAACAAAGACTTTCTGTCTAAGATGGAGTATTTCATATATTTCTTTTGAGGTAAGTTCATTAAATGACTTCCAATAGAAGTAAAAATTTTTAAAATCTTTTTCCACAGCCTTATGATCGGATACAATACCAGCAACAATTAATCTTAATTATGACTAGCATATATGATTTTAAAGTATCAGACACTAATAATCAGTCCATTGAAATGTCAGAGTATAGGGGCAAAATTATTCTAATTGTTAATGTAGCAAGTTATTGTGGTTTAACACCACAGTATAAAGGTTTAGAAAATCTATATAAAAAATATAACTCTGAAGGATTTGAAATTTTAGCTTTTCCATGTAATCAATTTGGCAAGCAGGAACCTGGAACAAATGAAGAAATTCTTGAATTTTGTGAAACAAACTACAGTGTCAGTTTCAAAATATTTGACAAAGTGAATGTTAATGGAAGTGATGCTAGCCCGCTTTTCAAATATTTAAAGCAATCTTCAAAAGGAATCCTAGGAACAGAGAGCATAAAATGGAACTTTACAAAGTTTTTAGTTGATAAAAAAGGCGAGATTGTACAAAGATTTGGGCCACAAGAAGATGCAAAAACTATCGAAAAAGTTTTGAAAGAGATTCTTTAAATCTTTAAGCTCATTAATAGTGCATCTTCTTCAAATGGTTTTGAGTAATAATTATTGCGTATAGCATCGCTTTTAAAGCCATGCTTCTTGTAAAAGGATATAGCATTAATATTCGATACTCTCACCTCAAGATAAATTAAACTTATGCCTAGAACCATTGCCTGATTTTTTAGAAAATCAAGCATTAGTGTCCCATAGCCCATATTTTGGAAAACAGGTTTTATTGCAATATTTAGTAGATGTATTTCAGTATCAACTACTAAATAGATGATAAAACCCGCTATCTCATTATCTTCAAAACATATATATGATGAGTGACCCATTTCAAATGAAGATCTTATTTGTTCAATGGTCCACGGATTAGGATTTGTTAAATTTTCTATGTCTGATATTTCTTTAATATCATTTATATTAGAAATTCTAATTTTGATGATGCTACTCTCTTAGATGCTTTATTTTCTGCCAAAGTTCTGATTTTAAACTAGGCTCATTTAATAAACTTTTTAATGGAGGCACTGAAATTAATGGATCAGAAACTTGAATAATGCGATTTGAAAAATTAAGTATTGCAGTAGCATTGTCATATTGAATTGATTTCTCCAATTCTTTTTCATTTTCAAAGCTAAAAAAGGATTCATTCTTACTTACACAAATTGCATTAATTATTTTTAAAAATAGGTTTTTTTCAGTTTCAGAATAAAAATCCAAAGATTTATCATGTAGTGTTAGAATATGCCCCTTTTGAAAACAATATATTTTGGTTTCTAAAGATTTTTTATTCTCATTGGTGGGTTTAATTAGACTATACCCCATTAAGGATAGAATATATCTGGTTCTGTCATGATTGTTTTCAAACATTTATATTGATAATGGAAGATATTTCAAAAAAATACAAACCTTTCAAGCCAATTAATTTGGTTGATAGGTCGTGGCCAAATAATTTGCTCACTGAGGCTCCAAGATGGTGTTCAGTTGACCTCAGGGATGGAAATCAAGCTCTCATTGAGCCTATGGGTGTTGAAAAAAAAATCAGAATGTTCGAGTTGCTTTGTAATATCGGATTTAAAGAAATTGAAGTTGGATTTCCTGCTGCCTCACAGACTGATTATGATTTTGTAAGAATCCTTATTAAAGAAAAAAAGATACCCGATGATGTGACCATTCAGGTACTTACTCAATCAAGAGATCACATCATTAAAAAAACTTTTGAATCTCTTGAAGGTGTCAAACGAGCAATAGTACATTTTTATAATTCGACATCAACTCTTCAAAGAAAAGTTGTTTTTAATAAAGATAAGAAGGGCATTAAAAAAATAGCAACTGATGGAGCAACCTTAATAAAAGAATTGTCATCTGCAAATCAACAAACAGAATGGTTATTTGAGTACTCTCCAGAAAGCTTTACTGCAACAGAATTAGATTTTTCTTTAGAAGTTTGCAACGAAGTTGTAGATATTCTTTCGCCCTACTCAAAAGAGAAAATTATTATCAATCTACCTGCTACAGTTGAAATGTCGTCTCCTAATATTTATGGAGACCAAATAGAATGGATGATTAGGAATATACAAAACAGAGAAAATATTTGTATTTCATTACATCCTCATAATGATAGAGGAACTGCAGTTGCCGCGGCTGAGATTGCGGTGATGGCTGGTGCGGATAGGATTGAAGGCACATTATTTGGTAATGGTGAAAGAACTGGAAATGTTGATTTAGTAACTCTAAGCTTGAATTTGCTAACACAAGGAGTAAATCCTAAATTAGATTTTACAAAGATTAACCACATTGTGAGGGAAGTAGAGTTTTGTAACCAGTTACCTGTACATCCAAGACATCCGTATGCTGGAGATCTTGTTTTTACTGCATTTTCTGGCTCACATCAAGATGCGATAAAAAAAGGTTTAGATGCAATAAAAAAATCTAACGAACCTCATTGGGAAGTTCCATATTTACCAATTGATCCCTCGGATCTCGGAAGATCTTACGAAGCAGTTGTTAGAATAAACTCTCAGTCAGGAAAAGGTGGAGTTGCATATATCCTAGAAAAGGATCATGGTGTATCTTTACCAAGACGCCTCCAAATAAGCTTATCTTCTAAAATTCAAGATGTTGCAGACCAGTCAGGTAAAGAACTACTGTCCCATGAAATTTGGAGTATTTTTGAATCTAACTTTATTAAAAACACACTAGATACCCAGCTCAAATCATTTAGTGTAATTACAAGCGATAAAAATCAAGATGAGGTCAAGCTAGAAATCATGCGAGATGAAAAATGCATTGAGCTTTCAGGAACAGGAAATGGACCCATTGATGCATGCATAGATGCATTTAAGAACCTTCACAAATCAGATTTTAGTATTGCAGATTATCATCAACATTCACTTGCGACAGGATCAGATGCGAAAGCAGTAGCTTATATAGAAGTAAGCGATGGAGTAAATACAAAATGGGGTGTGGGTATAGATGAAAATACAACCAAAGCCTCTTTCAAAGCAATAACTGTTGGAATTGATAAGCTTATTTCTGAAAATTAGGTTTTCTTTTAGCAAAAAAAGCTGATACGCCCTCTTTGAATTCTTCATTACCAAAGATCTCTACTTGAATTTTTGCCTCATCTTCGAAGGTATCTAAATATTTTTTCTCAAGTGACTCTCGCATTAGCTTTTTTGTATTAGCAACAGCTTGAGGAGATCTTTCAGAAAGTTTTTTGGCCCAGGAAAAAGTAACATCATCCAAATCATTTAGACTACAAACCTTATTTGCTATGCCGAATTCAAGACATTCACTCGCCGAAATTTTTTTAGCCTCAACCGCATACTCAAGAGCCTTTGTATATCCTATATTTCTTGCTAGCAACCAATTTAAACCACCATCTGGTACAAGCGCAATATTGCTGAATACTGAAAGAATGTAAGAATCCTCTGACATGACTCTAAAATCACAAGCCATTGCAAATGCGGCGCCAATGCCTGCAGCTGGACCGTTAATGCTTGCAATAACTAACTTTGGCATTTCAATTATACCCTTTAAGGAAGGTAGATAACCTTCTATAAGAGCATCTTGTACATTGTCCCATTTGGCTTCTTTTTCACTTAGATCAGCTCCTGATGTAAAGGCTTTTCCCTCGCCAGATAAAATTACAACTCTTATTTCCTTATCAACAGCTAAATTTGTGACTGCTAGTTTCATTTCATCAACTTGCTGAGAATTAAATGCATTCATAACTTCTGGACGTACAAATTTTAATAATGCAATTGAACCTTTTTTTTCTAATGATAAAGTCTTAAACTCCATAATCTTCCTCAATAATAAGATAATTAGATTTCATAAATATTTTACATGGTTTTTCAGTTTTATCAGATTTTGACCATTTAACAGTACTTTTTCTTGATGGCTGACTATCGATAAAAATTTTATTAATCTCATCAATATTTTTTTTGTTAGGTACCGCATAACCATTCTTCCTTACCCAATATCTAATTAGTTCGTTGCGTATTGGTCTTTTAAAACTTGCTAGATCATCTAGCTTTATACCAAAACCAACGTCCAACTCACAAAGCAATTTATCAAGATAGGCCTCTTTTAAAATATTTTCCACATTTGCAAAATCAGATAATTCAGCAATTTTTTGTGATGCCTTTGGCCATCTGCTTGTAATCATGGGGATGATTTCATTGCGGATAAAATTTCTATCATAAAGATTATCTGAATTAGTATCATCTTCAACGTAGGCAAGATTATATTCATTTAAATAATTAAGAATTTCTGATTTTTCAATTTTTATAAATGGTCGAATAATTTTTAAGGTGCCGAGTTTTGCTTGGTCTGAAAAAGTGCTAAGTCCTTTAATACCTGTGCCTCTGAATAATCGATATAGCAATGTTTCTACTCGGTCACCTAAATGATGAGCTAACACTAAATGCGCTGAAGTTGGAACAATATTTTTAAATGTTTCGATTCTTAATCTTCTTGCCTCGCTTTCTATGCTTTTATTTTTCTCAATTTTTATACTCTCGCAAATGATATTAATCTTATTTTGCTTGCAAAAATCAGAACAATGCTTTTCCCAATTTTTTGATCGATCAGAAATGCCATGATTGATATGAACTGCTGTTAATTTTATGTCCAAATTACTATTTAGGTAATGCAGTAGTGCAGTAGAATCAGGTCCACCACTATAACCAACATATAATTCTTTGGTATCTGAAATGATGTCCAGGTTTATTTTGCTGAAAAAATGCTTATCCAATTTTTAGCAGCTTTTGATATCTCATTTCAAGGAGTTTATCCATATCAATTGCCTTGAATTTTGCAATATTTTCAAGAATAGATGATTTGATTGCTCTTGCTGTCTTTGAATAATTTCTATGGGCACCCCCATTTGGTTCAGAAATTATTTCGTCTACTATTCCTATCTTAATAAGCTCTTGAGCACTTACTTTCATTGCCTCTGCAGCACTAGCTGCCTTTTCAGCAGTTCGCCAAATTATGGAGGAACATGCCTCAGGAGAAGCAACAGAATATGTTGCATGTTCAAGAATAGAGTAATGATCACCAACTCCAATTCCCAAAGCACCTCCAGAACCACCCTCACCAGTTATGAAAACAAGAATTTGAGTTTTTAATTTTGACATTAAGGCTAAATTACTTGCGATTGCTTCACTTTGTCCTCTCTCTTCTCCCTCAATCCCTGGATAAGCACCTGCGGTGTCAATAAAAGAAATGATGGGTAATGAAAATCTTTCTGCTAGCAACATTAATCTTTTTGCCTTTCTATAACCTTCAGGATGTGGCATTCCAAAATTTCTTCTAACTTTCTCCTCTGTTTCTCTTCCCTTCTCATGCCCAATAATCATGAAGGATTTATTATCAATATCTCCAATACCACCGATAATTGCTGCATCATCAGCATATTGACGATCACCATGCAATTCAACGAAATTTCTAAAAATAAGATCAATGTAATCTTTTGTGTGTGGGCGTTGCGGATGCCTGGCAATTTGTACTTTTTGCCAAATTGAAAGTTTTGAAAATATTCTTTTTCTTAAGTTTTTCTCTTTGGTTTTTAATTTTTCAATTTCAGGAATCAATTTTGGGTCATCTTCAGAAGCAATTTTCAGAGCCTCAATCTTATCCACAATATCTGAAATTGGTTTCTCAAAATCTAAATAAAAATTCTTCATAACGCGCTTTGTATGCTAATATTTTTTGTTCTAAATATATCATGAAGCTGATCTAATTTTTCCCTTGATGGAGTAACTGTGAAGTTTTCACCAAGAGTAATGATGCCAGTTAATTGATTTGAGGAAATCTTTAGTTTTACAGTACACGCATTTTTTTCCCAAAACGTACCATTAGTTTTATTAGCATCTTCAGAAATAATTCTTAAGGTATCGGCATCAAACTGAGTTAAATCTATTAATATTTCTTTGGATAAATCATTTACAGTGTTATCAATTAACTCTACATTCTTAACATCCATTTTATACATTGTTTTATTAAGTTGGTTTGATTTAAAGTCATCATAATCAACATTACCCTCAAAAATCAGTATTTTGTCTTTCTTGAAAATCTCATGATGAGATTGCAGTAGATCTGAACCAATTGTTCCTTCCATGCTACCCGATCCATCATCAAATGAAATAAACATTAAATTTCTTCCTCGTTTGTCCTTAATTTGTCTCAATTGATTAATCATGCCGACAATTTTTGCATTTTCTCTTGGTTCAGTGATATCTGAAATCTGCGCAGACCTATAAGAGGAATAAAAATTTTCATTAATTTGTATAGGGTGCCCAGTGAAGTAGAATCCAAATGCTTCTTTTTCAAACTCAAGTGCTTTATTTTGAGAGAGTTCTTTTATGTTTTGATATTTTTCATAGGGATCAAAGGTAATTTTTGTGTCAGAGAATAAATCATTACTGGTTGTATCTTTTTGTGCTTCACGCAATATATCTTCAATTGAAGAAATAGCTACTGCTCTTGAGGGTGAGATTGAGTCAAACGCACCAGATTTTGCTAATGACTCAATTGATCTTCTGCCACCAATTTTAACGTCTGTCTTTGAAGTCAAATCAAACAGATCCTTATAGTTATGTTTTTGGTTCTCTATCAAGCTATCTAAGTATGAATCTGCTACGCCTTTAATAGCACCAAGACCATATTCGATTTTTCCTGCATCATTAACTATAAAATGTTTATTCGAGGTGTTTACATTGGGACTAAGAACTTCTAAACCCATACTCCTACATTCTTTAATTAAGATTTGAATTTTGTCCGTATTTCCAAGCTCAGAGGTTAAAACACCTGCCATGAAATAAGCAGGATAATGCGTCTTTAAAAATGCAGTCTGAAATGAGATCAGTGCGTAAGCAGCTGAGTGCGACTTATTAAAGCCATATTCAGCAAATTTCTCGATTAAATCAAATATTTTTTCTGCAACTGGTTTTTTTATCTTATTGTTATTGCATCCCCTAACAAAAACCTCCCTTTGAAGACTCATTTCATCTTTTTTCTTTTTACCCATTGCCCGTCTAAGGATATCTGCCTCACCAAGAGTATAATTTGCTAACACCTGTGCTGCCTTCATTACTTGTTCTTGATAAAGGATCACTCCATATGTTTCTTCAAGAACTGGCTCCAGCATTGCATGAGGAAAGGTAACCTTAACCTTATTATGTTTTCTATTAACAAATTCATCATCCATTTTTGATTTGAGTGGGCCTGGACGATATAGAGCAAGCAAGGCAACAATCTCTTCAAATTTGGTTGGTTTAAGTCTCCTAATCAATTCACGCATACCAGGTGATTCCAGTTGAAAAACTGCTAATGTATCTCCTCTACTAAGCAACTCATAAACGCTTGGATCTGATAAATCTATTTCTTGAAGATCAAGCTTTTTGCCGTACTTTGTTTCATAAAATTTGTTTATTTGTTCAAGGGTGTTATCAATGACTGTAAGAGTTCTCAAACCTAAGAAATCAAATTTGACTAGGCCTATGGTTTCGATATCATCTTTATCTAATTGGGTCATCGAAGAATTGGATTCTTGATCTATATATATTGGACAAAAATCAGTTATCTTTCCTGGAGCTATGACTATTCCACCGGCATGTTTACCAACATTTCTGACAATACCCTCTAATTTAAAAGATATATCAATTATTTCTGACACTTCATCTTCATCATTTATCATTTTTTTAAAAAGTGGTTGAGAATCAATAGACTGCTTTAGAGTTACTCCTGGAGTAGTTGGAATCATATTAGCAATTCTATCTCCTAAACTGTATGGTTTTCCAATTGCTCTAGCAACATCCCTTACAACAGCCCTTGCTGCCATTGTTCCAAAGGTCACAATCTGAGAAACAGCATCACTCCCATACTTTTCACTTACATAATTAATGACTTTATCTCGCTTATCCATGCAAAAATCTATGTCAAAATCAGGCATTGATATTCTCTCAGGATTGATGAATCTCTCAAAAAGAAGATTATGCTCAATTGGATCTAATTCAGTTATACCTAATGCAAATGCTACTAATGAGCCAGCACCCGATCCACGACCTGGTCCAACAGGAATATCATTTGATTTTGACCATAAAATAAAATCAGCAACAATTAAAAAATAACTTGAAAAACCTGTTTTCTTAATTTCACTAATTTCATATTTGAGCCTTTCAATGTATTCATTTTGCAGATCTTTATTGAAATCTTTTAAGATGGCTTCTAATCCTTTAAATGCCTGTTTTTCAAGGAACGAATCAAAAGACTCTCCACTTGGAACTGGATATTCTGGTAAAAAGTATTCGCCTGTGGATAATGAAACGTTACAAGATTTTGCTACTTCAAAAGTATTTTTTAATGCCATTTTAAATTGTTTGCTAAATAATTCCTCTATTTCTTTTGAAGACTTGATAAATTGTTCCTGCGAGAAAAGTTTCTCTCTATTGCTATCATTAATCGATGTTTTGCTGTTGATACAAACCTTGATTTCATGGATATCAAAATCTTCCTTTTTACAAAACATACAATCATTAGTTGCAATAGCTGGTACACAAAGTTTTGATGCAAGATTGACAACTTTTTTAGAAATTGAATTCTCTAATTCGTTTTCAAAAAACTGAAATTCTACTAATAAATTCTCTTTAAAAATATTCTTATATTCATGAATGAGGTTTTCAGCATACTTATTCTTATTTTGTGAAACAAATTTAAAAAGTTCAGATCTCTTTCCGCCTAAAATAACAAACTTATTTTCAGCGTCTTGAGATATTTGATCAAAAGTGACGTAATTACAATGTGAGATAATTTGATGCTGTGAAGCCGAGATTAAATTTACCAGATCACTAAGGCCATCATTATTTTTTGCAATAAAAAGTGCTTCAGAAATATCTTCAGTAAATGAGTCTTTAACATACATTACAGTCCCAATAATAGGTTTAATGCCTTGGGATTCTGCATATGAGAAAAATTTTACCAGACCAAATAGATTTCCAAAGTCAGTTAGAGCAATTGCTGGCATACCATGAGATTTAGCAGTATCCACTATGTCTTTAATCTTAGATAAGCCTCTTGAGATACTATATTCAGAGCTATTTCGGAGATGAATGAATTCTTGTTGCTTACTCAAAATACGCCTCTAAAGGAAAGACGGTGGATTTCTGAGGGACCATGCTTTTTTAACGCTATTTTATGATTTTTTGTAGGATAGCCCTTATTATTGATGAAGTCATAATTTGGAAAATAATCATGCATCTCCCTCATGTAATTATCTCTATATACTTTAGCAATAATTGATGCTGCTGATATTGAATCGATCAGTGAGTCTCCATTTATTACTGCTTTATTTTCAATATCAATATCTAAATTAAATTTGCCATCAACAAATACAAAAGATGGCTGTTTGCTGAGATTTTCAACAGATCTCTTCATTGCAAGCAAGCTAGCATTATGTATATTCATTGAATCAATCTCCTCATTTGATGCACTACCAATTGCGAAGGTACAATTTTTCGTTATGATCTCATAAAGCGCCTCTCTTTTTGTTTTTGAGAGCTTTTTAGAATCATCTAAGCCAAATATCTCATAATCTAATATTACTGAGGATGCAATTACGGGACCTGCTAAAGACCCTCTTCCAACTTCATCTACTCCCGCGCTTATTTTCATATAATCTTAAAACGTCTGCAGTAACTTTAGCAAAACCCATGCCCTTTATTAACTCCTTTACATCAAATAATTTACTTTTGTATGTATTTTTATCTAAAGTTATTTTTTTGAAATGACTTGAAACACTTTTATGATTAAAATCATTTTGAATTAATTCAGGAAATACATCCTTATTCAAAATTAAATTTGGTATTCCAATGTATTTCGAAATCACCAATTTTGACAAAATAAAATAATTAATGGTGCCTGTCTTATAACAAATAATGGGGATACTATCATTACAAACAGCTTCAAGAGTAGCAGTCCCAGAAGTAACTATAGATATTTCTGATAATTGCAGAAAGTCTGAGGATGCTCCACTCTTGGCAATACCATTTATATTATTAGACAAAAGAAATTGATTAATGAGTTTTTCATGTCTCTCGTTGCTTGTAGGGAATAAATAAAAGTTGTTTTGAAAATTTTTGTTAATCTCTTTTATTGACATTATGTAAGTATCTAACATATATCGAATTTCTGAATCTCTACTTCCTACTAATACAGATACAAAGGTTTTATCAATTGGTAAATTATGAGAGTGAATAATATTCTTTTGGTCATTTTTTTGCCTAATCTTTGAGAAAGGATGTCCAAGATGTAAGGAATTTACTGCGTTTTGTTGCAAATGTTGATGTTCAAATTTAAATAAACACAAAGTTAGATCAACATATTTTTTTAATAAATTAATTCTTTTTGGTCGCCATCCCCATACAGATGGGCTGACAAGTTGGATATTTATTACATCTTGTTTATTTTTTAATTTTTTGTGGAAATATAAATTTAGGTCTGGTGAATCTACGCCAATAAAAATGTCAATATTTTGCTTGAGAAAGTAATCCAATAGTTTTTTTCTTTCACCAAGAATTTTTTGGAGATTTAAAAATGGGTCAATCAAGCCCATTACATTAAATACACTGCGATCAACTTCTGTTGGAGATTCATTAATCATGTGTCCTAATTTCTCTCCAACTAAGCCACATATTTGAACCTTTTTACTTGATAAGGAAAGTGCTTTTATAAACTCCGCAGCTAATAAATCACCTGATTCCTCCGCTGTGACTATACCAATCTTAACAGTATCTTCCGACACTTATCGTAATATTCCTCTTGAGGAATTCTCGATTGAATCTATAAAAATCTTAAGTATTGATTTGTTATTATCCAGTTCATTGATTTTTGAAATTGCCTCTTTGAGAAGGTTTCCATCCCTATACAAAATTCTGTAAGCTTTTTTGAGTAACTTAATTTCATCATCTGAAATCCCACCCCTCTGCATACCTATTGAATTCAAACCAACTGGTTTTGCTGGATTTGAGGCAACCTTCACAAACGCTGGTACGTCCATTGTGATTACAGAATTCAAACCCGTAAAAGCATAATCACCAATGGTACAAAATTGATGTACAAGAGAAACAGCACCAAGTGTAACGTTATTTCCGACCTTTACATGGCCGGCGATCCCACAATTATTTGCAAATACATTATCGCTTCCTACAATGCAATCATGGGCTACATGGGAATATGCCATAAATAGGTTATTATCTTTTATCGTTGTTGATGAGTTATCTTGAATTGTGCCCCTATGCGCAGTAAAGCCTTCTCTAAATATATTGTTAGAACCTATATGCAGTTGTGTTTTTTCACCTTTAAATTTTTTGTCAGGTGTGTCCTCGCCTATTGTGCAGAACTGAAAGAATTTATTATTTGGTCCAATTTTGCATGGGCCTTTAATAACAACATGGCTTAATAGTTCACAATCCTTCGCAATTTCAACATCTTCGCCAATATAACAAAATGGTCCTACTTTGCAGGATGAATGAATTTTTGAATTTTTATGGATAAAAGAAGTATCTGTCATTTTGGTCTATCCGCACATAAAATTGTAGCACTGCAAATTCTTGATTTGTTAACTTCTGAATAACAATCAAATTTCCAAATGCCGCTTTTAACACTGTTTATGCTAGCAAATAGATCAATAGTTTCACCTGGTAGTACAGGTTTCTTAAATCTTACTTTATCAGCGCCTGCAAAATAATAAATGCTTCCCTCTTCAGGAGTTTTGCTCATTGTCATAAAACCAAGTACTCCAGCGGCTTGTGCCATGGCCTCTATAATTAAAACCCCAGGCATTACAGGTTTATCAGGAAAGTGGCCTGCAAAGAAATTCTCATCAGGAGACAAGAATCGCTGCGCATGAATTCTTTCACCTAATTCAATATCGATAACTTTATCAACAAACAAAAAAGGGTCGCGATGCGGTAAGTGCTTTTTTACATGGTCAAGATCATATTTATTAGTCATTTCTTACCTTTTTTTTTAATAAAGACAGAAGACTTAGCCCACTCACTATGGCTTTGTGCAGGCATAATTCCAACATATTCGCCCGGCTCCTTAATGCTCTTAGTTATAAGCGTATGCGCTCCTACAAAAACATCATCACAAATTTTAAGATGTCCTATAACTCCTGATAAACCGCCCATTTGGAAATTTTTACCAATTATTGTTGAGCCAGCAATAGCGCATGAGGCAGCAATTGCTGAGTTCTCACCAATGATAACGTTATGGGCAATGTGTATATTATTATCAAGCTTAACTCCATTTGAAATCACAGTGTTATCAATTGCACCCCTGTCAACGCAACACGCAGCACCAACTTCTACATCATTACCAATCAATAAGCCACCAAGCTGGTGAATTTTTACATATTTACCATTAGATTTTGCGAATCCAAAACCATCTGAGCCCAAAACTGAATTTGAGTGAATAATACAATTTTCACCAATTGAAACATTACTATATATAGATACATTTGAATGAATAGTAGTGTTCTTTTGGATAATACAATTGTCCCCAATGAATACATTTGGGCCAATGCAAACATTATCACCTATTTCAGAATCTTGACCAATATGGGCATTTGCACCGACCTGTGCCGTATCAGATATCCTAGCAGTTTTGTCACTATAAAAATTGTCACCATATGGAATTTCATTTGAATTAAGAAAAAGTTGAGTGACTTTAGCATACGCAAGATAAGGATCATTCACCTGAAGAAGGTTTTTATGTAGATGATTATCAATCTCTTTGGAAACAATAATAGCTGAGGCTTTGGTATCCTTGATTAAATGTTCTTTTTTTTGTTCAGATACAAAAGTTATGTGATCCTTAATTGGATTATTTAATGAGCAGATTCCCACGATCTTAAGAGACGGATCTCCAAAGAGCTCTGCATCTAAAAAATCTGCAATTTCTTTAAGAGAGTATCCAGTTTCTGACAAACTTAATTATCTGAATTTTGATCTTTAAGAGCAACATCAAGCATTGAGGTTACATCATCCGTTAGATCTAAAGCTTGATCTGAGAAAAGTATATTTTCTCTCCCTAATAATAACTTTACTTCCTTTGCAGCTATTAATTCCTGCAATATCTTTTGCACAGATGGGTTCAAGTCTCTAAAAACTTTATCGGCTGTTTCATTTTGCTTCGTTTGGATCTTATTAACAATAAATTCTAAGTCCTTAGATTTTTCTTGAATTGATCTTTGAATATCGCCAATCTCTTCCTGTGAAAGGGTCTCAGCCTCTTTGGAAAGTTTCTCAGCTAAAGATTGTCTATCAGTTTGCAATATCCTTGCCTGCTCAACATTTGAAGAGTAATCACTTTCCTCCTCTAATGCCTTAAAAGCATCTTTTGATACTTGAGTAGCAAGAACTGCTGTTCTAAGGTCAATAACTGCAACACCCTCTAGAGCAAAGACTGGTAATGCTAAAAATAAAGTTAAAAAAAGAGGTAAAGTAATTTTTTTCATATTTATTCTCTAAAATGTTGGAAGATTATATCAAATGATTATGAAAACATGTCAAAAATTAGAAAGTTGTGCCAATTGTGAATTGAAATTCCTCTGTTCTATCGAATATGCCATCATTAAATGGTTGTGAAAGGCTAAAGCTCATAGGTCCAAATCCTGTCATCCATGTTATGCCTACACCAATTGAATATCTTAGCTCATCAACCGATGGTTCAAAACAATTAAACTGATAGTCCTTACAATTTGTTGAAAAAACATTACCAAAATCTAAAAAAAAGGCTGATCTAATTGATCTAGTATCTTCTACCATGGGCAGCTTAAATATCATTTGAAGGCTTCCCTCAATTAGTAAATTTCCTCCAATTGGATCATCCAACTGTGCATATAAATACGGATTTTGTGCAGGCGCGTCTGGAATACCATCAAAATCTGTATCAATTATATTTGGACATGTATCAGTTATATCATTGTATTCATAACAGGGGGCAGGTGTAACTCTTGGACCAAGTGTATTTGATTCAAATCCCCTAATTGATCTTGGACCACCCGAGTAAAAATTTTCAAAAAACGGAGTTTCCTTAGTATCTCCATAAGATTCAAGAAATCCAAGCTCTCCAGTGAAACCAAATACTAAATCTGCAAATCCAAGTGGCCTATAAAATTTATTTCTTAAATTTACTTTATAGTAATTTATGTCACTTCCAGGAATCGTACTTTGAAGAAAAATATCTATAGATGATCCATTAGTTGGAAAAAGCCCTCTATTTAAAGTAATCCTTGACCAGACAATTTGAGCTTTCAATGTTTCAAAAATATTGCCCTCTGAAGTTAAAAAATCTTTTATCTCTCTTGCCGGTAAACTTCCTTCATCTATCTCAGTTTTTTCGTAGTTCAAATTTAAACCAACCCTCTCAATCTCATTTATCGGATAACCAAATTGAACACCACCTCCGAAAGAATTTGTAAGGAAGTTTGCAATATTAAATTCGCCATAGTCGGTTTCTCGAAAAAATAAGCTATATCCTCTACTTACTCCATCTTTTGTAAAGTAAGGATCGTAATAAGAAAAATTATATGCCTCCTGCCAAATACTCTTATTGATCCCAATATTTACTCTATTTCCAGAGCCAAGAAAATTTTGATCTGCTAAATTAATTCCTAGATTCAAGCCAAAATCGCTATACCCTATTGATCCACCAATACTTGAGGTACTCTCCTCTTCGACAGAAAACTCAACGTCTATCTGGTCTTCTGTTCCAGGCACAGGAATTGTTTCAACATTTACTTCTTTGAAATATCCTAGTCTTTCAAGTCTTACTTTTGAATTTTCAATTGCATCATCTGATGCCCATGCTCCTTCAAATTGTCTCATCTCTCGTCTTAGAACCTCATCATTTGTAAGAAAATTACCCGAGAAATTTATTTTCCTTGCATATGTCCTATTACCAGGTTGAATAATAAACAGTAAATTAACAAGATTTGAGCTTTCTTGAATCTCTGGATTGCCTCTCACTTCCGCAAAAGTATATCCCTGATTTCCAAGCAAACTAGTGAAATATTCCTCAATAGACGTTATCTGAGCTTGGGAGTAAGTTGTATCTTTTAGCGACTCTATTATTGGTTGATATACCTCCTCATCTATTGGCATATCTCCTAAAACATTAACCTCGTTGATTGTAAATTTTTCTCCCTCAAAAATACTCATAGTAATAAAAACATCTCTTTTGTCCTGAGAAATACTTACTTGTATTGATTCTAATGAAAATTCTAAGTAACCACGATCAAGATAATATGACTCTAGATTTTCAAGATCACCTTCAAGTTTCTCTTTTGAATATCTGTCATTGTTGGATAAAAAAGAAAACCAATTCCCTTCCTTTAATTCAAATACTTGCATTATTTCGTCGCTTGGAAAAATCTTATTTCCTAACACCTTTATCTTATGAATCTTTGCAGACTTCCCCTCATCAATGACAATCTTTAGATCAATAGTATTGCGTGGTTTGTCTGTAGTTAAAATTTCAACACTTGCACCGTACCTTCCTTGAGAAGCATATTGTCTTACAAGTTCGCTTTTCATACCTTCAAGAGTAGATCTTTTATAAACTTGCCCCTCAGATATGCCAGCGCCTTCAAGCCCTTTTAGTAGATCTTCTGATTTTAGTGCTTGATTACCATCAAGTTCGATTGATGAAATGGAAGGTCTTTCTTGCAAAAGGATAATAAGAGCACCATCATCTTTTGCAATCTCTATGTTGTTAAACTGCTCAGTCTCAAATAAAGCATTTACAATATCAGAGATTTTATCTTGAGACATTCTATCACCAACATTTATGGGGATAATTGTGAAAATACTACCAATGGATACCCTCTGTAGGCCAACTACTCTGATATCAGATATAACAAATTCATCAAATGCACCAATATTGCATGAGGCTAAAAAAAAAGAGAATAGTAAAAATTTTTTCAAATTTCTGCCTAAAAAAATCTGGTTATGTCATTAAAAATTGCAAAAAACATCAGCATTATAACAACAGCCATTCCTCCAGAATATATTACATTTTCAATCTTTTCTGGTAATGGCGAACCCTTTATAGCTTCTACAAGAAGCATCATTAATTGGCCACCATCTAATACTGGAATTGGCAAGAGATTAATTACTCCAAGTGAAATACTCAAAATTGCCATCAGATATAAAAAAGGTAAAAAACCAAGTTTTGCTGAATCTCCCGCTGCTTTGACAATACCGATTGGTCCACTTAGATTTTGTGTGCCTAAGTCACCGGTAATCATTTTCCCAATAAAACTCAATGTTCTAATGCTTAAATCAAAAGTTTGATTAACTCCCGTTACAAAAGACTGAAATATACTTCTTTTTTTTCCAGGCACAATGCCTAAGATAGGAATATTACTATTTTGATTAAGGTTTTTTGATAGAGGTATCTCCATGTAATATGTATTGTTTTCTCTTAGAACCTCTAGGGATATAAAATCTTCACTTGAATTTGTAACAATTTCTTTTAGTTGCTCAAATGATTTAATTTTTACTGAATTTGCTTTCACAATTAAGTCATTTAACTTTAGTTCACTGTTGAAAGCATTAGAATTCTCAAGAATTTGCCCAACATATGGGATTAACGATAATTCAATATTAAAACCAAAGGCATTTTCAGGAACAAGTTGTGATTCTTCACTACTCAGAAAATCCTTAACAAAAATGCTTTGAGAGTATGACTGGCCATTTTCGTTCTCAAACTCAAAAAAAATGTCTCCAGTCATACCAGACATTGATAGAAGTTCCAATCTTAGTTCTTGTAAATTCGAAAGCATTTTGCCATTTATTGATTTAAGAACATGGCCTGATTGAATTTGAGTATTCTCAATAATCATTGTTGAAGTAATTTCACCAACATTTAAGTTAAATGTTCTTTCTAGGGAATTTGAAAAGATAAAAAAGAAGATGAAAATTGATAGAATAAAATTTGCAAGAGGACCAGCTAGCATTACTAGCGCTCTCTGCCATCTGGGCTTGGATTCAAATGTATTATTTAACTGATCTTTTGTAAGTGTATCCTTCAAAGCATCATCTTCTTGAAGAGCCCTTTCAGAGAGCATTGCTACGTAACCACCTAGGGGTAAGGCTGAAATAGCATATTCTGTACCAGAGCTATCTTCCTTTTTGATAATTACTGGGCCCATGCCTATCGAGAATCTTTGAACATATATATTAAAAAAACGAGCCATTATAAAGTGTCCAAACTCATGAATAGTAATTAGAACTCCAAGAAGGATCAGTGCTGCAAAAAAATATATCATTATCAATTGGTGTGAGATTTTATCACTTCTATCGCCATATTGCGTGCATAGTCGTTATATTCATTTATTTCAGTCAGGTTACACACGTTAGCGTGATCGAAAGAATTATATGTTTCAGTAATTACATTAAATATTTTTGGAAAACTAATTTTTGATGACAAAAAACTTTCAACTGCTACTTCATTAGCTGCATTAAAAACAACACCTCTTGTTCCACCACGATTTATAACATCATAAGCAAGGTCAATAATCTCATTATGATCTAGAGATAACGGTAAAAACTCTAAATTAGTTTTTTCTATAAAAAGTTCCTTAAAGTCGATTGTCAATCTTTTTGAAGATCGCATAGCATTTGCAATAGGAATTTCCATTGATGGATTACTTAATTGAGCAATTGTAGAACCATCAACATATGTGACCATTGAATGAAGAATGCTTTGAGGATGAATTACCACATCAAGCTTGGAAGCAGGTATATTAAATAAAACTGATGCCTCAATTAACTCAAGACATTTATTTACCATTGTTGCTGAATCAATTGAAATTTTTTTTCCCATTACCCAATTTGGGTGTTTCAGTGCATCTTTTATAGATACTTTGTCTAATTCACCAATAGATTTTCCTACAAATGGACCACCTGATGCTGTTAAAGTAATCTTGTAGATATCGTGATGATCATAGTTATGATCTAAACATTGTGAAATTGCGTTGTGTTCACTATCAATAGGAATAATCTTTGTGTTGTGATCATTACAAGCTTTTATAAAATGTGCTCCTGCGATCACAATACTTTCCTTGTTTGCAATAAGTAGTAATTTACTTGATTTAGCAGCAACTAGATTTAAATTCAATCCAGCAAATCCGGAAATTCCTGAAATTACTATATCAACTTCTTCAGACTGAAGCACAGAAAGAAGCTCCTCTTGATCACATACTATTTTTCCATGATCAAATCTTTTTTTATTTTCATTGTGTTGATTAAATATGTATTTTGGTCTGAATTTTCGACTAATCTGACAAGCTTTCTCAACATTCTTAAAAAATGACATGCCTATCAAAGAAAATTCACCTGCATTCTGTTCTAAAACCTTGAGTGCATTTTCTCCAATGCTGCCCGTAGCTCCTAAAATAAATACCCCTTTCATAAAAATATGATCGTGACTATTGTCAAAAGAGGAAATGCACACATATGGGAGTCGATTCTATCTAAAATACCTCCATGTCCAGGCAAGATAGTCCCAGAATCTTTGACATGATTTATTCTTTTAAAATAGCTTTCATAAATATCACCTAACATAGCAAATAGCAGTGATAACAATAGAATGAATAACATTTTAATATCAATGAATTGAAAATATAAAAATACCATAAGTAATAGGAAACATATTATTAATCCAAAAACAAAGCCTTCAAGAGATTTATTAGGACTGATATTTGGGAAAATCTTCGTTTTACCATAATTTGTACCAAATAAATAAGCAGCTATATCAAAAACTGCAGTATTAAGGACAATGAAAAAAATTATTAAAAAATTATTTGCCTCATTTATATTGCTTATTGAGCACATAAACAAGAATGCGGCATAGAAACCCATCAGGTTAAAGGTAACTATGATTGAATGATCAAGTTTACCAAACCACTCTCGAAAGAAGGTCATCGCAATTAAAATTAAAATCCATAATAAAGCAGAAAATAATACAAGAAATTTTATTAGGTCTATTGTTATTATAGAAATAACAATAAACATTACGATTGAAGCAACTGCTAATGTCACTTTATTTTTTGTTAAATTGAGAATTTCGATCATTCCTAGAATAATCAATACTGAAATTGCGAATTGATTAATGAGTATACTCTGAGAATATAAAGATAATATTGCTAGTATCGCAACAATCAAACCACTTGGAGTCCTTTTCAAGATATTTTTACTAAACTCTTTTGCCAAAACGTCTGTCCCTAGATGAAAATGAATCTATGCAATTAACATAATCTTCTTTAGTAAAATCCGGCCATAATTTTTCTGTAAAAAAGAGTTCTGTATATGCTATGTGAAACAATAAAAAGTTGCTTAGGCGCATCTCGCCGCCTGTTCTTATAAGCAAATCAAGATCTTTAAGTGGCGCATCTAAATAACTAAAAAATTTTTCTTCATCAATTATGACATTTTTATTTTTTGATTCACCAAGAATTTTATTTACAGCATTTATAATATCCAAGCGACCACCGTAGCCAAGAGCTATGTTCAAAACTAAAGATGGGTCATCAAAGCTTGTTTTTTTTTCTGCATCACTGATTTTAGAGCTTACCTTTTTGCCGAAGCCTGAAATATTACCGAAAAATTGAAGCTTTACATTTTGTTCTAATAATTCAGTTAACTGATTATCAATAGCCTTAATAATAAGTTTTTTTATGCCTGTTATTTCAGTTTCTGGTCGCAACCAGTTTTCAGTACTAAATGCATAAAGCGTTAAAGAGCTTATTTTCTGTTTAACAGATTCCTCTACTATTTCTCTTACTACATTTATCCCTTGTTCATGTCCTTTAGTTATATTGAAAGAGTTTCTTTTTGCCCATCTTCCATTCCCGTCCATAATAATACCAATATTCATAGGAACAGATTATGTGGATATTGCATTTTATATTTCTGATAAATCAGCTTCTTTCTTCTTTAGTTCATTCTCGATTGACTCAATAAAGGTATCTGTAACCCTTTGAACTTCTGCTTCCAGTCTTTTCATCTCATCCTGAGAAATCTCATTATTTTTCTCAGAATCTTTTGCAAGATTATTTGCATCACGACGAATGTTTCTAATAGCAATTTTTGCATTTTCAGCTTCACTTCTTGCTTGTTTAATGTAGTCACCTCTCGTTTCCTCAGTTAGAACAGGCATAGTTATTCTTATTAAATCATTTGATGAATTAGGGTTGAGACCAAGATCTGATTTCATTATGGCTTTTTCAATATCTCCAATTAGGGATTTATCCCAAGGTGAGATTGTTAGAGTTCTCCCTTCTTCTACACTTATGCTTGCTGCTTGATTTATTGGGGTTGGATTACCGTAATAATCAATTTTGATATCATCCAATATGCTAGGGTTCGCACGACCCGTTCTTATTTTGTTAAACTCATTATTTAAAGACAAAATGGTTTTCTGCATTTTATCCTCTAAATCTGAAATCAAATTATCCATTTAACTAATCAAGGTGCCGATCTTTTTCCCAATTGCAATATCATGTAATGCGTTATCTAGGTTAAGATTATAAACTTTTAGTGGCAAGTTATAATCACGCGCGAGCGTCAATGCAGTAGCATCCATAAATTTTAAGTTCTTATATATTGCGTCATTAAAATTTAGTTCCTCAAAAAATTCAGCATCTTGTTCTTTTTCAGGGTCAGCCGAGAACACACCGTCAACTTTTGTAGCCTTTAACATAATGTTCGATTCGGTCTCAATAGCTCTGAGACATCCAGCAGTATCTGTTGTAAAGAATGGATTTCCAGTGCCTGCTGTAAAAATTACGACAAATCCATCATTAAGTAATTGTATAGCAATTCTTCTATCGAAATGTTCAACCAATCCAGGTATCGGAATAGCAGACATTACCCTTGTTTTTACTTTAGCTCTTTCAAGTGCATCTCTTAGAGCAATCCCATTCATAACAGTTGCAAGCATGCCCATATGGTCACCGGCAACTCTGTCCATTCCAGCCTGACTGAGCTTTTGTCCTCTAAAAAGATTTCCGCCTCCAATTACTATGCTAATTTCGGTACCAAGACTTTTACATTTTTTGACCGAATTGGCCATGTTATTCAATATCTTTGGATCTATACCCTGGGATTCTTTTCCAGCGACAGCTTCGCCGCTAAATTTGACTAAAAGCCTTTTATATTTAACATTACTCACTTTAATTGATCTGCCACCTCATCAGCAAAATCTTTTTTCTCAACAACAATATCCTCACCTACTTTTAGTCGGATCATACCAAGAATATTCACATTACCAATAAGATCACCGATTTTTAATTCAGGATCTTTAATATAAGGTTGGCTTAGTAGTGAAACTTCTGAAAGAAATTTTTGTACCTTTCCATCGACTATTCTTTCAATTATTGATTGGTCTTTGCCAGTTTCAGATGCTTGGTTTTTAAAAATTGCCTTCTCTCTTTCAAGAATATCTGCATCTAGCTCATTTGGATCAATGCACATAGGATTTGTTGCGGCTACATGCATAGCTAGGTTTTTCGCAAGCTCTTCATTATTTTGATCAATTGAAACAATTGCTCCTAACTTATCATCAGAATGAATGTAAATGCCATCAGATGCCCCTTTACTTAAGGAAGTGAACCTTCTAATTTGTATATTTTCTCCAATAGATTGAATTAGCTCCTCTCTTTGTATCTTGAAGGCATCATTCAGCTCATCATTAGAGCTTACATCATGTGATGCTAAATAATTGGACACTTCGTTGCAGAAATTTTCAAACTTTTCATCTTTTGCAGCGAAGTCAGTTTCTGAGTTAATTTCTACCATCATGATCTTGTTATCATTTTCACAAATAATAATCTTTCCATCTGCTGCAACTCTTGAAGATTTTGTATCAGCTTTAATAGAACTATTGCTTCTCAAAAAATCCATTGCTTTATCAATATCACCCTCGCATTCCACAAGAGCTTTTTTGCAATCCATCATTCCAGCACCAGACATTGTTCTTAATTGTTGAACTTGTGAGGCAGTTATTTTCATCTACTTATCTTCCTTAGAGTCTGTTTCAGTTGTATCGTTTGCTTCATTTTTGTCAATTGATTCACTTTCCTCATTTTGTGGAAGATCATCAGGATCCTCATCAACTGACGAAACCAAATTTGCAACTTTACCTGAGGTAGTATTGGCTTTTCTTATAGTAACAACTGGAGCATCCTCATCGGAACTTGAAATTGTTCCGCCCTTTGAATTAGCCAGCCCAGTTGCACAGGAGTCAGCAATTACTTTAGTTACAAGCTTTACTGACCTTATGGCATCATCATTACCCGGTATCACAAAATCAATTCCGTCGGGATTAGAATTTGTGTCAACCAAAGCAATTATTGGAATGCCCATCTTCTTAGCTTCAGCAACAGCATTGCGTTCGTAATTTACATCAATTACAAATAATGCATCAGGCAACCCTTTCATTTCTTTAATGCCGCCGACAGCAGCAACAAGCTTTTCATATTCTTTATTAATATCTAATGCCTCTTTTTTTGAAAGTTTGTTAATTCTTCCTGATGAGATCATTTCTTCAATATCAAGTAACCTTCTAACTGAACCACGGATGGTTTTCCAGTTTGTTAGCGTGCCTCCAAGCCATCTTTTATCAACATATGGAAGTCCTAACTGACTTGCTTCTTCTTGGATAGTTTTAGACGCTGATCGTTTTGTACCGACAAATAATATCTTATTGCCTTTGGAGCATATTTCTTCAGCCTTTGATGCAGCAGCGCTTAGGCATTCCTGTGTGATCTCAAGGTTGATAATACTTATTTTTTTTCTTACATCAAAAATAAATGGCTCCATCTTTGGATTCCAAAATCTTGATTGATGCCCAAAATGAACTCCTGCGTTTAGCAGGTCTTGAATTGAAATGATACTCATAAATATACTCCGGGTTATTAATTCAGCGTTAAATCAAATAACTTTAAGTAAGCACCCTGTTTGATTTAATTAATCGCTTTCTTGATATGGCAGCTATTCTATTAAAATTTCTTTACTTATAAAAGATTTAATTCACATTTTCTAATTCATAATAGCCAGGATCTTGCTTTAATAACCACAATGCTGCCTCAATTGCTCCGTATGCAAATATGTCTCTACTCTCAGCATTGTGAGTAAAAGAAATGACTTCTTCATTTTCTAATACAATTTCAACTCTGTGAATGCCAAATATTTCATTTGCTCTTTTGGAATAGATTTCAATCTTTTCATCAAAGTTAGGTAGTATCGATGAAATAAAATTTTTTAATAAAAATGCTGTTCCAGATGGAATGTCTTGTTTATTCGAATGATGCGATTCGTAAATTTTTATCAATTTTACCTCCGCATGATTATCGGTAAGAAAATCCTTTATTGTTCTTTTAAGCAACTTAATACCTTTTGAAAAATTAGCCTCAAAAAGTACTGGGATTTTTTGTGATGCCATTTTGATAGACTGCATTTGTGATTTATCGAGACCTGTGGTTCCAATTAATATTGGTAATTCAAATTCTAAGGCCTTTTCAATTAGATATGATGTAAAAGATGATGAACTGAAATCAATAATTAAATCAAATTTTAATTCAGACTCTAAATCAACTTTTTTAATATCATAAAATGTTAAGTTATCAAATTTTATATCTAAACCTCTTATGGCATTTCCCATCTTGCCATTAAATCCACTTATTAAAATGTGCACTTTATGACTTTACAAAATCATCCGCAGCGTTGGCAAATGACTTGCTAATTGGATAATTTTTATCAGAAGTTTGATCAGATAACTTCTTGAAAGCCTCTTTTTGTTCACTTGATAAATTTTCTGGAGTTTCAACAACTACTCTGCATAAAAGATCGCCTCTTGAAGAGTCATGTACAGAAGTAGCACCTTTGCCATGCACTCTGAATATTTTCCCAGTTTGAGTTGAAGCTGGGATCTTTAATGATATGTATGATTCTAAAGTTGGAATCTTAATTGAACCACCTAGTACTGCCGTTTCAAATGTTATTGGGGCTTCACAATATAAATCTTTTCCATCTCTTTCAAAAAGCTTATTAGGAATTACATTCACAATAACATAAAGATCGCCACTTACACCTCCACGGACATCATTACCCTCTCCAGATAATCTTACTTTATCGCCATGATCTACTCCAGCAGGTATGGTGATTGAGAGAGTTTTTTCTTTGTTAACAACTCCACTGCCGCCACATGAATTACAAAAGTCTTTAATAGTACTTCCTTGACCTCTGCAGGTACTACACGTTTGCTGAACTGAGAAAAATCCTTGTTGCATCCGGATTTGTCCTGAACCGTTGCATTGTCCACAAACTGAGGGACTTGATCCAGGCTTGGCTCCACTTCCATTACAATCATTACATCCGACTTGTTTTGGAATAGTGATTTGTCTTTTGATACCGAATATTGCTTCTTTTAGATTAAGATCAAGCTTGAATTGAAGATCATTTCCTCTTCTAGTCCTTGACTGAGTTCTCCCTCCAAAAACATCTCCAAATAAATCTCCAAAAATATCTCCAAAATCAAAATCTTGGAAGCCTGCTTGACCTGCTCCAGAAACACCACTATGTCCAAATTGGTCATAAGCAGCCTTTTTTTCTTGATCAGATAAAACCTCGTAAGCTTCCGCTGCCTCCTTAAATTTTTCTGCAGCTTGCTTATCATCTGGATTACGATCGGGATGATACTTCATTGCAAGCTTTTTGAATGCTTTTTTTAGCTCATTATCCGTGGCAGATCGAGAGACTCCAAGAACATCATAGTAGTCTCTCTTAGACATATCTATTTTTGTTCTTCTTCTTTAACTTCTTCAAATTCAGCATCGACAGTATTTTCATCAGGTGCATCTTCAGCAGTCGGACTCTCTGATGAATCTTCAGATTGCTTATATAGTTTTTCAGATAATGGAGTTAGTACTTCATTAAGATCTTTAGTAGCTGATTCAATTTTTTCAAGATCCTCAGATTTCACAGCCTCTTCTAATGAAGTGAGTGCTCCTTCAACGGAAGATTTTTCCTCATCAGTTAGAGAATCACCTGATTCTTCTATTGTTTTCCTTGTTGCATGAAGAAGCATATCTGCATTATTCTTGGCTTGAACCAAGCCCTCAAATTTCTTATCTTCTTCAGCATTAGCTTCTGCATCTTTAATCATGTTTTCTATGTCATCATCAGAAAGACCACTTGAAGCTTTTATTACAATTGACTGCTCTTTGCCAGTTTTCTTATCCTTCGCAGATACATTTAGGATCCCATTAGCATCTAAATCAAATGAAACCTCAATTTGTGGCATACCTCTAGGAGCCGGAGGAATATCTTCAAGATTGAACTGCCCTAGTGATTTATTTTGATTTGCTTGCTTTCTTTCACCTTGTATTACATGAACAGTGACTGCTGATTGATTATCTTCAGCTGTAGAAAATACCTGCGATTTTTGTGTTGGGATTGTTGTGTTTTTTTCAATAAGAGGAGTAGCAACCCCACCAAGTGTCTCAATGCCTAAGGTGAGTGGAGTAACATCAAGCAACAGAACATCTTTTGTATCTCCGGACAACACAGATCCTTGAATTGCTGCTCCCATGGCAACAGCTTCATCTGGATTGAGATCTCTTTTTGGTTCTTTAGAGAAAAAGTCCTTTACCATCTTTTGCACAAGAGGCATTCTTGTTTGACCACCAACGAGTAAAATTTCATCAATATCTTTGACTTTTAGCTTGGCATCATCAAGAGCAAGTTGCACCGGTTTCAAGCTTTTACTAACAAGATCATCAACCAATCCTTCGAGTTTTGCTCTAGTAATTTTATGAACAAAATGTTTAGGGCCTGAGGCATCTGCAGTAATGTAGGGTAAATTAATTTCTGTCTGTTCACTGGTTGAAAGTTCAATTTTTGCCTTCTCTGCACCTTCTTTTAATCTTTGTAAAGCCAATGGATCACTTTTAAGATCAAAGCCAGATTCCTTTTTGAATTCATCAACAAGGTAATCAATAATTTTTAAATCAAAATCTTCACCACCTAAAAAAGTATCTCCATTTGTTGATAATACTTCGAACTGATGCTCACCATCCACTTCGGATATCTCAATTACAGAAATATCAAATGTACCACCACCTAAATCATATACAGCTACAGTAGAGTCGCCTTTATTTTTATCAAGTCCATATGCAAGAGCTGCAGCCGTTGGCTCATTGATTATTCTCTTTACATCTAACCCTGCAATTTTTCCGGCATCTTTTGTAGCTTGTCTTTGTGAGTCATTAAAATAGGCAGGCACAGTTATTACAGCCTCTTTAACTTCATGACCAAGATAATCTTCAGCACTTTTCTTTAATTTTTTTAAAACTTCGGCAGAAACTTGTGGTGGAGCAAGCTCTTTACTCTTAGCGCGTACCCATGCATCGCCATTTTTGGCCTTCATAATCTCATAAGGAACCATGTCGATGTCTTTCTTCACCACATCGTCATCAAATCTCCTACCGATCAATCTCTTGATTGCATAGATGGTATGTTCTGGATTTGTAACAGCCTGTCTTTTGGCAGGCGTACCAACTAAAACCTCAGAATCATCCGTATAAGCTATAACAGATGGGGTTGTCCTACCACCTTCAGCATTTTCAATTATTTTAGGACTTTGAGCTTCTACAACTGCCAAACAGCTGTTGGTTGTACCTAAATCAATTCCAATTATTTTAGCCATAAATTACTCCTCATTTTTTACTACAATAACCCTTGCAGGCCTGACATTTCTGTTGTGTAACTGCCAGCCTCTTTGGAGAACTTCAATGACAGAATTTTCTTCTGAATTTTTCTGTTTCACTGTTCCAACTGCTTCATGTTGTTCAGGATTAAAATTCTCATTCAAAGGGTTTATAGGTCGCATATTGAATTTTTCAAGGGTGGATTCAAAAGACTTTAAAGTAAGATCAATGCCTTCTATGTCTTCCTGATTAGAATCCTTGCTGAAACTGCTGATTGCCCTCTCAAGGTTATCAATTACAGAAACAAGTTCAACTAAAAGAGATTCAACTCCAAATTTTAGTGCTTTCTCAATCTCTGTTTCGTGCCTTTTTTTGAAATTTTCAAGTTCCGCCCTTGATCGTAAAAGCTTATCTTTTAGTTCATTGATCTCTTGATTTTCGTCAGCAACATCAATGGACTCATCAAGTTGTTTATCAACATCATGATTAATATCAAGGTCATGATTTTCATCAGACTTACCGTTTTTTTGCCTTTTTTTTGTCATACCTCACCCATAATGTATATGGGGGCATAAATCTAAATGTTCAAGTAATTATTTTTTTGGAATTGGTTTTACGTAAAGTACCATTGTATGATCAACAAGCTCATAACCATATTTTTCTGCAATAAGCTTCTGTCTTTCTTCAATTAACTCATCTGAGAATTCATTTACAGCGCCTGTATCTAGACAAATCATGTGGTCGTGATGCTCTTCTTCGGCAATTTCGTAAACTGATACACCCTCTTCAAAATTATGTCTTTTAACAATTCCTGCAGCTTCAAATTGGCTTAGTACCCTATATACAGTTGCTAGACCAACATCCTCACCTGAATTCAAAAGATGCTTATAAATGTCTTCTGCACTTAAGTGATGTTCACTGTTAATACGTTCTTTACCATGTGAATCTAATGCCTCAAGAATTCTTATCCTCGGTAAGGTAGCTTTTAAGCCTGCTTTTTTAAGTTCGTTGTTCTCTTTATTCATGGCTGAGAGTTATTAATATAAAGTATAATGATTTGATTTTATGAAGCAATTAATTGTCTTTACTTTTATTCTTAATCTTTTGTTTATTGCAGGATGTACATCCTTGAGTCCATATAAAGTGCCTGTATTGCAGGGCAACATCATTGAAGATAAAGATATCGAAAAACTGCGACCTGGGCTTACTAAAGATCAAGTTTTATACATATTAGGCACACCTCTAGCTAGCTCTCCATTGCAGTCTTATAGATGGGATTATTTTTACTCAATTAAGATTGGCAATCAAAATTTTGGAGAAAGAAAACTCACATTGCTATATGATTCAGATAATCTTCTTGATAGTTGGAATCTAGAAGATGCAATTGATGAATAACAACTATACATTTAATTGTTTTTTTAGGGTTTTTATCATTAAGTCCTTTAGATTATTTATCATAAAATCATTTAAGATTACGCTCATTACAAGGCCTGTTTCAAATTCGGCATAAAATTGAACCTTTGTTTTCAATGCATCGATTGATTCAATTTTCCAATGTGCAAAAAAACTTTTGAAAGGACCTTCTAATTGTTTCATCTGAATTCTGTCTTCACTAGAATTGTTTAAGGATACGAACCTATATCTTTTATTAAGAAATTCAAAGTTTAAAGTCCCTTGACTTACAGATTCTGAAATTACCTTTTTCGATGAGGACTTGCAACCTGGAACAAACTTTTCATAATTTTCATAATTTTCTATCAATCTAAAAATATCAGTGATTTTGGCATCTAAATATATCTCTTCTTGAATAACTTTTTTCAACTGAAGAAAAGTTGATTGATAAAAATGAATGCAACAAGAGTTGGACTTATGAACTTAATAAAAAACTTCCAAACTATAAATATTTTCTTTTGACCAGGCTCAAGCTCTTCTTTAATAATTTTCGTTGATAAGAACCAGCCAGCAAATATCGCAACGAACATCCCACCCAGAGGCATTAGGAATTGATTTGCTAAAAAATCCATTGAGTTCAGAAAGTTCAGGTCCCCAATAATATTTACCTCACTCCATAAATTAAAACTTAACAAACTACCGATTCCCAAAAACCAAGCAATTAAACCAAGAATAATAGATGCTGATTTTCTTGAAAAGATTTTTTCTTCTGATAAGAATGCAACACTAGGCTCTAGCAATGATATGGAACTACTTAAAGCAGCCACAGATAATAATATAAAGAAAACAGGTCCAATATAATTACCAAAAGGCATATCCCAGAAAACAGAAAGCAAACTAATAAAGACAAGACTTGGACCTGCATCTGGTTCAAGTCCATACGCAAAAATTATTGGGAATATGGCAAGTCCAGCCATAATTGCAATCAGGGTATCTAATCCACAAACTGTTAGTGAAGTATTAAAAACATTTTCATCTTTTGGCATGTAAGCTCCATAACACATTATTGAGCCCATCCCCAAACTCAAACTAAAAAATGCTTGTCCCATTGCACTCAAGAAAGTTGCAGGAGTTACATCAGAAAAATTTGGTGCGAACAAGAAACTTAAGCCTCTTGCAAAGTCTCCATTTATTATCGAATTTACTACCATAACTATCATTAGAACAAATAACATTGGCATTAATAACCTTACAATTCTTTCAATCCCAGAAACCACTCCTGCACCTATAATTATTATGTTCATAAGTATGAATGCTGTGTGCCAAAATAATAATTTTGAAACTGATGCAGTTTGGCTGGCGAATTTTTCTGTTGTTGACATCCCGCCCGAGTCAGTTCCAGATATAAATATATAATCAAGGCATATTCCTGCCAATACACTATAAAATGAAAGAATAAGTAGACCTGAAATAAGACCTCCCCATCCTACAAACCTCCATGATGGCGATTGGTTAGACTTTTCCGCACTCAATCTCATAGCATTAACAGGACTTTTTTGTGAACTTCTTCCAATCATAATCTCTGCCATCATGATTGGTAAGCCAATGATCAAGATACAGAAAAGATAAATTAATACAAAAGCACCACCTCCATTTGTACCAGCCTTATATGGGAAACCCCAAATGTTGCCAAGACCAACAGCAGATCCTGCAGCTGCAAGAATAAAAGTCCATTTTCCTATCCAAACTAAAGATTGTTTACTCATGAAAAATTAATTAAATATGGATTAAACAAGAATGCTATTTGCAAAATTGCCGTAAGTGTAACCAAATAAGTTGCCATGTTTCTTGTAACAATATAATTGTGAAACTTAACTTTATCACGTAAAAAATTATTTTCGTAAAGCGATAATAAATTTAATAGCATCAAATTTATTACAATCGATAAGGCTATGCTATTCAGAGAAATAAAAATTGCAAAACAGGCTATTAAAGATGCAGTTATCGAAGTGAGATGAATATAATTTGAATCTTTAAGGCCTGCATTCCACCAAAAGGTTCCACTAATGAAGGCATTTACAACCCCAAAGTAGATTGTATAAAAATGGATTATTTTAAAGCTAAGCTCTTTAATAGTGATCCATGGCATGACTGATAAAAGAATAAAAAAAGCTACGCCCAAATAAATGAATTGATTTTTAATTGGTATTGAATTCATGTTTAATATAATGAGTTTAATTACATCTAATCAAAATGGGTAAAGATAGTAAAAACATTATTATAAATAAAAATGCCAGAAGAAACTTTTCGTTAAATGAGACTTTTCAAGCTGGGATTGTTTTAGACGGTTGGGAAGTAAAAAGTATAAGACAGGGAAAAATTGATTTAAAAAACTCGTATGTAAGGCTTAAAAATAATGAAGCATGGGTAATAGGATTAAAAATAGATGTGCCTGCTTCACTGAATCAAGAAGTTGACATTATGCGATCAAGAAAACTATTGCTGAAAAAAAAGGAAATTAATAATCTTAAAGATTCTATTACAAAAAAAGGTGAAACTTGCGTCCTTGAAAAAATTTATTGGAGTCAAAATCTTGTGAAATGTGATATTGCTCTTGGAAAAGGTAAGAAAAAATTTGATCAAAGAGAAGATATAAAAAAACGAGACTGGGAGAGAGATAAGGCAAGAGCCATAAAAAAATCCTTTAGAAAATAAATTTTTTTAAGTTTTAATATATAATTCACAGCCCGGGGGCGAATTGGATTCGACGTTTATACTGGACTCCAAAACGCATGCCAAGAATGTGATAAATCTTGTAAAACATATCACAAATAAATAGTTGCAAATAACGACAACTACGCTTTAGCCGCTTAATTGGCTAACCATTGCAATAATTGGCTGTGATTAGAAGCAATGGAAATTTCACAGCCTAGAGAGCTTACGGTGTCTGTACGTGAAATCTTGAATATTATTCACAGACTAGTCTTAAGTTCCTGCTTATTGGATAGCTTAGGATAAAGATTGTAAATAAGCTAAGCATGTAGAAGTTAGGTTGAAGGATGAGCGGACGCGGGTTCGATACCCGCCGCCTCCACCAATTTCCTCTTTACATAATGCATTTACATCATTAAACTTGCTTTTTTTATGGCAAATACTAAGCAATCAATCAAAAGAGCGAGGCAAAATAGCACTCGTTATAAACTTAAACATGCTCAAAGATCCATGGCAAGAACTGCTGTGAAGTCGGTGTTAAGTGCAATTGAAGAGAAAAAGATTGATGAGGCAAAATCTTTGTTTAAGAATGCAGAAAAAACACTAGATAAACTTGCATCAAAAAAAGTGATACATAAAAATAAGTCCTCAAGAATAAAGAGCAGATTGTTAAAAAAAATTAAATCAAGTTAGCTTTTTAAATACTTCGTCAAATAACTCTTTTACACCCTGTTTTGATATAGAAGAAATGCCACGTATTTGATTTATTTTGAGTTCTCTTGGTATGTATTTGTCAATTATAGAAAGATTCTCATCTAAGTTATCAACAGTATCGATTTTGTTCAAAACTATCCAAATATCCTTCTGAAGCAGTTTTGAATCAAAATGTCTCATTTCATTGATTAGGATTTTTAACTGATTTTCAAAATCGTATTCAGAATTGTGTGGATCTAGAAAAATTAATAGAGCCTTCGTTCGCGAAATGTGCTTGAGGAACTTTATTCCTAATCCAGTGCCCTGAGATGCTCCTTCAATTAAGCCAGGTATGTCAGCAAAGACGAATGATTTATCAAAATATTTTATGGTGCCTAAATTAGGCTTGATGGTGGTAAACGGATAATCTCCTATTTTTGGTTTAGCAGAGGAAACAGCATCTAAAAAAGTCGACTTTCCAGCATTTGGAAGCCCAACTAACCCTATATCGGCAAAAGATCTTAACTCTAACCTAATCTTTAGAGCACCGCCTTTTTCACCAGTTGTAGATTTTCTAGGGGCCTGATTTGTTGACGTTTTAAAGTTACTATTGCCTAATCCACCTTTGCCACCCTCAATCAATAAATACTCAACATTTGGCAATGCACAATCATAAATTAAAGTGTTTGAATGATAGTCAAAAATCATGGTACCTACTGGTACATTTATAATTAAATCTTTAGCGCTAGTTCCAGATTTATTTCTTCCTTGGCCAGATAAACCATTTTTTGCGTTTATGATTTTTTTATTTTGAAAGTCTAGAAGTGTATTTAAGCTAGGGTCTGTTCTAAATATTATACTGCCACCTTTTCCACCGTTACCCCCATCGGGACCACCTTTAGGAATATATTTCTCCCTTCTAAAACTAATACAACCTGATCCTCCATCACCTGCCTTTATCTCGAGAACAGACTCATCGATGAAATTCATTGAAGACGCAGTTAATTAATTTGGAAAAACGTTAACAAATTTGCGTTTTTTTGGCCCCTTATAAGAAAAAGTTACTGTGCCCTCAGATTTGGCAAACAATGTGTGGTCTTTTCCGATACCTACGTTGACACCTGGATGCGTATTAGTGCCTCTTTGCCTAATAAGTATTTCACCCGACTTAACAAACTGACCTCCAAATCTCTTTACGCCGAGCCTTTTGGAATTCGAGTCTCTACCGTTTTTACTAGAGCCGCCAGCTTTTTTATGTGCCATGAATTATCCTTGCTTAATTTCGTTAATCTTGATCTTTGTGAATCTTTGTCTGTGTCCTTGACGCCTCATACTATGTTTACGTCTTCTAAATCTCAATATATTAATCTTTTTGTCTTTGATTTCTTCAATGACTTCTCCTACCACTTCTACATTTTCAAGATAAGGTGTTCCGACTTTAATATCATTCTTCTCATCAACAATTAGCAATACATTTTTATTCGAAAACTTTTTCTTTTGCTCAGAAGGAATTCGATCAACAATAATCGTAGAGCCAACTTCAACTCTATGCTGTTTTCCACCCTGTTCAATAACTGCAAACATCATTTCTCCTGAGGACGCAAAATATAAGCTTTAATAAAGAATTTATCAATACTTATGTATAATTTTAGTTAATTCTATTCATATGAAGCTCTCAAAAAATACTATTAAAGAACTATCGCTAGTCTCTTCCCAAATCAAAAGGGAACTTACAAATATAAAAATCATTAAAGAGATTTATGACTACATTTTTAAGATCGATGGGAAAAAAACAAGAGCTTTGTTGTCTCTTTTAGCATCAAATAATAAGAATTCAACAAAAAAATCTAGAATTAATCTAGCTACCATCATTGAACTCTTGCATACAGCTACACTTATTCATGATGATGTTGTAGATGATTCTTACTCACGAAGAGGTAAAAAGTCTGTTAACTATTTGTGGACTAATGGCCATAGCGTTTTGATGGGAGATTTTATTTATTCTAAGGCATTCAAATTAATGGTAAATCTTGACAATAACAGCATTCTAAAAGAATTGTCGTCAGCAACAAATGACATTGCGAAAGGCGAATTAGTTCAACTTGATTCTTTCGGTCAGTTAAAAATTACAGAATCTGAATTAAAAAAAATCAACTATCTAAAAACAGGGAGGCTATTCGAAGCAGCTTCAAAGACTGGAGCAATTTTGGGTGCATGCACAATGAATGAAGTCAAAACATTTGCTTCAATTGGGAAGAATATTGGAATTGCATTTCAAATTAAAGATGATCTTTTAGATTATGAGTGTAACAATACAAAAATTGGCAAACCAAAACTTAAGGATTTCAAGGAAGGAAAGATAACACTGCCTCTGTTTTATGCATTACAGAGCAATGCAGGTAAAAAAAATTTTCTATTATCAAAATTAGGAAAAAAAATATCAAAAAAAGACGAAAAAGAAGTATCTAAATATATTCTTTCAGGAGAATCTTTATTAGTTACAAAAAAAACAATGCACGGTTATATTAATTTGGCTGCAAAAAATATTGCAAGACTTAAAACACACCCATCTTATGATGAAATGTTAGAATTGTTAGAGTTTATTCAAGGAAGAGAAAAATGAATTTCGATCAATCATCTAGTTATTCTAAAGAAGATCTTATTGATTGTGGTAATGGTGAACTTTTCGGTCCAAAAAATGGTCGTCTCCCAGTAAATGAAATGCTTATGTTTGATAGGATTGAATCAATTGATAATGACGGGGGTAACTATGGAAAAGGCAAAATTGTCGCTTTTTTAGATATCAATCCTAATTTATGGTTCTTTAATGTTCATTTTAGAACTGATCCTGTCATGCCTGGATGTTTAGGATTGGATGCTATGTGGCAATTGTTAGGATTTTTTCTATGTTGGTCAAAATTGCCTGGTTATGGAAGAGCGCTAGGTGCAGATAAAGTGAAGTTTTTTGGTCAAGTAACGCCAAATGCTAAAATCGTAAAGTATGAGATTGATATAAAACGAGTTGTCAATAGAGGAGCAGTTGTCGGCTTCGCCGATGGTGAGATGTATGTTGATGATAGACATGTTTACTCTGCTCAGAACTTGAGAGTTGGTTTATTTAAAGATACAAGTGAATTTTGATGGGTAACGCAGTAATAACAGGTATGGGAATTGTCTCATGTATTGGTAACTCTGTTGATGAAGTTACAGAAAACTTGAAAAAAGGTCAGTCAGGAATTATTTTTAATGAAAAATACAGAGACATGGGATTTAGAAGTCATGTTTCTGGCTCAATTGATCTTGATGTAACTGAACTAATTGATAGAAAAACACTTCGTTTCATGAGTAAAGCAGCCGCTTATGCATATATTGCATCAAACCAGGCACTAATGCAGGCTAACATTGAAATAAGTAATCTAGACAGATCAAGAATTGGTGTTGTAGCCGGCTCAGGAGGTGCTTCGCCAGCCGCACAGATAGTAGCTTCAGATATTGCTAGAGAAAAAGGTCCTAAAAGAATTGGGCCATATTCAGTTACAAAGACAATGGGCAGTACTGTATCTGCTTGCCTAGGAACAGCTTTAAAAACTCAAGGAGTAAGTTATTCAATTTCATCGGCATGCTCAACCAGCGCTCATTGCATCGGTCACGCTGCAGAATTAATAGAGAGTGGTAAGCAGGATGTTGTGATTGCAGGAGGGGCTGAAGAGGAGCATTGGACTAATTCTTCAATGTTTGATGCTATGGGTGCCCTATCATCAAATCATAATAAGACACCAACTATTGCATCTAGAGCTTTTGATCAAGATAGAGATGGTTTCGTTGTTTCAGGTGGAGCTGGAATGTTGATTGTTGAAAGTGAAGAACATGCTGCTAAAAGGAATGCAAACATTTTTGCCTACATAACTGGATATGCAGCCAATTCAGATGGGTTTGATATGGTCTCGCCATCCGGTAGTGGTGCAGTTTTATGCATGAGCAATGCGCTTAAAGAATCTAATAGAAAGATTGATTATATAAATGCACACGGTACCAGCACTCCAGTTGGTGATATTTCAGAATTAAATGCCATTGGGTCAATTTTTAAAAATGACTCCCCTCTGATCAGTTCAACAAAGTCCATGACAGGCCATTCACTTGGTGCTGCTGGATCACAAGAAGCGATTTATTCAATTCTTATGATGCATAATAATTTTGTTGCTCCATCAATAAATATTTCAAATCTAGTTGATGAGGCAAGTAATCTAAATATAGTCACAGAAACAACTGATAAAGAAATCACATCAGTGATGAGCAATTCATTTGGATTTGGTGGGACTAATGCAAGCCTTGTTTTTTCAAACTCGGCCTAAAAAGGAATATCATCCTCATTAAAATCTTCTTGTGCTTTATCGGATTGACCTGTATTTCTCTCAAAGTTTTGGCTTTCATTCATTTCATTCATGCCTGATGAATTTTTTGAATCGAGCATGGTAAGCTCATTTCCAACTATTTCAGTTGTATATCTATCAGCTCCAGTCTCTTTATCTTGCCATTTTCTTGTCTGAAGTTTGCCCTCAACATACACCTTCGAGCCTTTATCAAGATATTGTTCAGCTATTTCAGCTAACTTTCCAAAATAGACTATTCTATGCCATTCTGTTTTTTCTCTTTGTTCCCCTGTCTCCTTATCTTTCCAAGATTCTGAAGTAGCAAGAGAGAGATTTGCAACAGCACTATCAGTTTGTGTATACCTAATTTCAGGTTTTTGCCCTAAATTTCCAACTAAAATTACTTTATTTACTCCTCTCGCCATGATTACCTCTTATAATCTAATAGTTTAACTCGAAAAAATATCTTTAAATAAAAAAAAATCATTTTTATGAATAAAATTTCTGTTAAAGGCGCAAGAACACATAATCTAAAAAACATAACTGTTGAAATTCCAAGAGAAAAGCTCATCGTAATTACTGGTTTATCAGGTTCAGGTAAGTCATCCCTTGCCTTTGATACGATCTATGCTGAAGGACAGCGTCGATACGTAGAATCATTATCTGCATATGCTAGACAATTCTTATCAATGATGGAGAAACCAGATGTTGATCAAATTGATGGGTTATCACCTGCAATTTCAATAGAGCAAAAATCAACCTCACACAATCCTCGATCAACCGTTGGTACAGTTACGGAAATATATGACTATTTAAGACTACTCTTCGCTAGAATTGGAGTGCCAGTATGTCCTGATCATGAAGAAATCTTATCATCTAAATCAATTTCTGAGATGTGTGATGAGATAATTCAGTCAAATATTGGTGCAAAAATAATGATCCTTGCACCTCTAGTTAGAGGAAAAAAAGGAGAACATCTTGCAATTTATGAAGACCTTAAAAAAGAAGGGTTTGTAAGGGTAAAGGTCAATGACCTAGTTTTACCAATAGAAGAATTCCCATCACTGAACAAAAATCAAAAACATAACATTAGTGCAGTTATAGATCGATTAGTTATAAAGGATGATGAAGATAATCGGCTCAGACTCTCCGAATCGATTGAAACTGCACTAAACTTATCAGATGGTCTTGTTGAAATTGAATTCACAGATGAAAAAAAAATAATCTCATTCTCATCAAGTTTCGCTTGCTCAAAGTGTGGCTACTCTATTTCTGAGCTAGAACCAAGAATGTTTTCATTTAATAATCCATTTGGAGCATGTGAAAAATGCGATGGACTTGGAGTTATTCAATATTTTGATAAAAACAAGATTGTTCAAGACGAAGACTTATCAATAAACTCGGGTGCAATAAAAAACTGGAACAGAAGAAATAGATTTTACTATCATCAGCTTAGATGTCTATCAAATCACTACGGCTTTAGTCTAGATTTGCCATGGCGGGAGCTTAATGAAGAAATCAAAGAAATAATAATGTATGGGTCTGATGACAAAATAGACTTTTCAAAAAATTTTAGAAGTGGAAGCAGAATAGTAAGAAATCATAAATTTGAGGGCGTTATACCTAATACAGAGAGACGTTTTCGCGAAACAGATTCGGAGTATCAAAAAAATGAATTAGCTAAATTATTAAGTGATAGTCATTGTGATGAATGCAATGGGTCGAGATTAAGAAAAGAATCAAGAAATGTATTTGTAAACAATAAACCAATCAATATGATCACTGAAATGAAAATTTCTGATGCTCTTGAATTTATTTCATCAACCAAACTAAAAGGCTCTCAAAAGGTTATTGCCGAAAAAATCTTAAAAGAAATAAATGATAGATTGAGTTTTTTATTGGACGTAGGTTTGAACTACTTAACACTGGATAGAAGCGCTGAGTCACTATCTGGAGGTGAATCTCAAAGAATACGATTGGCAAGTCAAATTGGTTCAGGTTTAGTTGGAGTAACATATGTCTTGGACGAACCATCGATTGGACTTCACCAAAGAGATAATGCAAGGCTTATTAAAACTCTTAAAAATTTAAAATCTCTTGGTAATACTGTGATCATTGTAGAGCATGATGAGGATGCGATAAGGTCTGCGGATCATATCATTGATATTGGTCCTGGAGCAGGAATTCATGGTGGAAGAATATGCGCAGAGGGGGATGTTAAAAAAATTATTGGGACAAAATCTTCCATCACTGGTCAGTATTTAAGTGGCAAGAAGAAGATTACATTTTCAAACAAAAAAATTAAGCCAAAATCATTCATTAAAATAGTAAATGCTCACGAGAATAATCTTCAAAATATTGATGTATCTATCCCAATAGGAATTTTTTCTTGTATTACAGGCGTCTCTGGTTCGGGTAAATCATCTTTGATAAATCAAACTTTAATGCCAATGTCATCTTTCTTATTAAATAAATCAAAACTTAGAAAGGAAATAAAATGTGAATCTATTGAAGGGATTGAAATGCTTGATAAGGTCATTTCAATTGATCAAGCGCCTATTGGAAGAACTCCTAGATCTAATCCAGCAACTTACACCGGTTTATTCTCACATATAAGAGAGTTGTTTTCGCAGTCTGAAGAAGCCAGATCTCGAGGCTATAAACCAGGAAGGTTTAGTTTTAATGTTAAAGGTGGGAGATGCGAAACATGTCAAGGAGATGGAATGATAAAAGTTGAGATGCATTTCCTAGCAGATGTATATGTTACTTGTGATACTTGTAATAATAAAAGATATAACGATCAGACCTTAGAGGTTCAATACAAAGGTAAAAATATTTCAGAAGTTTTAAACATGACTGTGGAGGAAGCCCTAGATTTCTTTAAAGCAATTCCTCCAATCAAAAATAAGTTACAGACTTTGGCAGATGTTGGATTAACTTACATCACTTTAGGTCAATCTGCTGTTACTCTCTCAGGTGGTGAAGCACAAAGAATAAAGCTTGCAAAAGAGTTGTCCAAAAGAAGTACTGGAAAAACTTTATTTATATTAGATGAGCCAACAACGGGACTTCATTTTTATGATATTGAGCTTCTTTTGAAAGTTTTACTAAGATTAAGAGATCAAGGTAATACAGTCTTAGTGATTGAACATAACCTTGATGTAATTAAAAATAGTGATTGGATAATTGATTTAGGTCCTGAGGGTGGCAGCGATGGAGGAAAAGTGGTTGCTGAAGGTACACCACATGATATCGCAAAGATAAAACTATCGCATACTGGACAGTTTTTAAAAAAATTATTGTGAATTAGGGATTTGTTTCTGTTTCAATTTCAGGGCTAACAGGATTAGTGATTTCCCTATCAACTAATTCAACATAAGCCATATCAGCTTGATCGCCAGGACGTGATCCAGCTTTGATAATCCTTAAATATCCACCAGGTCTATCTTTTGATCTCGGTGAAATTTCATCAAATAGCTTTGCAACAGATGCATCATGTCTTAATTTAGAAAATATTAGTCTTCTATTTGCAACACTATCAACTTTTGCACGAGTAATTAAGGGCTCAATAAACCTTCTTAATTCCTTTGCTTTTTGAACCGTTGTTTTGATTAATTCTTGTTCGATTAAAGCAATGGAAAGATTTTTAAACAGAGACTTTCTGTGGGATGAAGGTCTATTTAGTTTTCTTCCTGATTTTCTATGTCTCATCTTCAACCCATTGGTGGCCAATTATCAACAGTGGTGCCTAAAGCAAAACCCTTCGAGGCAAGAACATCTTTTATCTCATTTAAAGACTTTTTTCCAAGATTAGGTGTTTTAAGCAAATCAAACTCGGATCTTTGAATCAAATCACCAATTAGAAAAATACTTTCAGCTTTTAAACAATTAGTTGATCGAACAGTCAATTCAAGTTCTTCGATTGATCTCATTAAAAGTGGATCAAAATCATTTTGATCTTTTTTGGCTTCTTGTTCTGCGATAGCATCCAAGTCAACAAAAGAAGCAAGTTGTTGTTGAAGGATAGTCGCAGAATGCTCAATTGCCATTTTTGGATCAAGCGTTCCATCAGTTTCAAGTTCAACAATCAGCTTATCTAGATCAGTTCTCTTTTCAAATCTTGCATTTTCAACAGAATAAGCAACTCTTTTTACTGGACTGAAAGAGGCATCTACTTTTAGTGATCCGACAGCTTCGTCAGAGTCAGATCTGGTGTCAGCAGGTTCATACCCTCTTCCAGTGCGAACAGTAGCTGTAAGTGATAATTTTACTTTATCAACAAGCGAGGCAATATGATGATCCTCATTTACTAATTCTACATTCCCAGGCACTTCAAACATTCCAGCTTTTACTTCTGATGGCCCTGAAACATCAAGCTTTATCTCTGCTGTAGCACCTTCAATAATATTTATTGGCATATCTTTTAAATTGAGAAGAATATCTATAACGTCCTCTCTAACTCCATCTATAGTGGAATATTCATGTGAGATGCCTTCAATACTTACATTTGTAATAGCTGCGCCAGGCATAGATGATAAAAGTATTCTTCGCAAAGCATTACCAAGAGTGTGGCCAAAACCTCTTTCTAACGGTTCTAGAGTAATTTTTGCGACCTGATCGCTAACGGTTTCAACCTGTATTTCTGTCGGTACGAGTAAATCAATTATTGATGTTTGCATATTTTCCTTCCGTTTTATTTAGAGTAAAGCTCAATTATGAGATTTTCGTTAATTTCTGCACTTAAATCTGACCTATCGGGCACAGATTTAAATACTCCTGTAAATTTGTCCTTATCAACTTCAACCCATCCAGATAACTCTTTCTTGTCACCTAAATCTAATGCAGCTTTAATCCTTATTTGTTTTTTTGCCTTTTCGCGCACAGATATTACATCATCTTGCTTTACCTGATAAGAGGGTATATTCACAGTTTTACCATTTACCTCAAACGCCTTATGGGTAACCATTTGTCTAGCTTCGGCTCTCGTTGAAGCAAAATTCATTCTGTATACAACATTATCTAATCTTTTTTCTAAGTAACTTAATAGATTTTCGCCAGTGTTACCTTTAGATTTTGCAGCTTTTTTGTAGTAATTTCGGAATTGCTTTTCTAGAATTCCATACATTCTTTTAACTTTCTGCTTTTCTCTTAACTGTAGTCCATAGTCTGATAATCTACCCCTGCGCATTCCATGCATACCTGGAGCTGTCTCCATATTACATTTTTCTTCAACAGCTCTTTCACCACTTTTAAGAAGTAGATCAGTTCCTTCTCTTCTTGAAAGCCTTAAAGATGGTCCTCTGTATCTAGCCATAATTACTCCTTATACTCTTCTTTTCTTTGGGGGCCTACATCCATTATGTGGAAGTGGTGTTACATCCGTAATGCTTTTAATCTTGAGTCCACAGGCATTAAGCGATCTGATTGCTGATTCTCGTCCTGCTCCTGGCCCTTTTACTTTGACATCAAGGCTTACCATTCCCATTTCTTTTGCAGTGTTACCAACTCTTTCCGCAGCAATCTGTGCAGCAAATGGAGTGCTTTTCCTTGACCCTCTAAATCCTGAACCTCCTGATGTTCCCCAACATACTGCATTCCCACCTTTATCGGTGATTGTGATGATTGTATTGTTAAATGAGGAATGTATATGTGCTATTCCTTCTGCAACACTCTTTTTTGTTTTTTTAGATTTCGCCATATTATGCTCTCATTGGTTTTTTAGGTCCTTTTCTGGTCCTAGCATTTGTTTTAGTTCGTTGACCTCGAGTAGGTAATTTTCTTCTATGCCTAATACCTCTATAAGTACCAAGATCCATCAATCTTTTAATATTGGTACTGATTTCTCTTCTTAAGTCTCCTTCAGTAATATACTCAGAAACTGCATCTCTTATTTTTTCAATCTCATCCTCTTTCATATCCATCAGTTTCTTTGATATGTCAATTTCAAGCGAATTACATATTTTTTGTGCGGTATGCCTGCCAATTCCATAAATGTGAGTCAAAGCAATCTCAAGATGTTTATTTTCTGGAACGTTAACTCCTGCTATTCTTGCCATATTATCCTATCCTTGTCTTTGTTTATGTTTTGGATCTGTTTTACAAATGACATATAAAACTCCTTTTCTTCTAACTAATTTGCAGTCTCTACAAATTTTTCTAACTGATGCGCGTACTTTCATTTATCTTCTATAGCTCTTTAGGTTTGCCTTCTTCAATAATGAAGAGTATTGAGAAGACATCATATGTGATTGAACTTGAGACATAAAATCCATAAGAACAACTACAATTATTAAAACAGACGTGCCACCTAGATAAAAAGACACTCCAGCAAAATTAATTAAGCCTAATGGCAATAGACAGATCAAAGTAAGGTAAATACTTCCAAAAACAGTAAGTCTTGCCAAAACGTTGTCAATATATGAAGCAGTCTGTTCTCCAGGCCTAATACCAGGAATATATGCACCAGATCTTTTTAAATTATCTGAAACTTCTTTAGTGTTAAAGGTTAATGCTAACCAAATAAAACAAAAAGAAACAATCAGCACTGCGAAAGTAATTATGTAAAGCGGTTGACCTGGATTGAGTGCCAATGAAAAGGTTTGCAAAAATCCTAGTGTTTCATTTTGACCAAACCAAGTTGATAGTGAGGCAGGAAATAGTAAAAAGGTGCTTGCAAAAATTGCAGGAATAACTCCAGACATATTTACTTTGAAGGGTAAGTGGCTAGCCTGTGCCTGCATCAATCTTCTACCCTGCTGACGTTGAGCATAATTTACAGTAATTCTTCTCTGACCTCTTTCAATAAATACAACTATTGCGATTACAACCATTGCAAGTACGCCGATTGAAAGGAGCATAAGTATATTTAAATCACCTTGTCTTGCTTGTTCGAGTGCCTGACCTATAGCACCAGGAATTCCAGTTAAGATACTAGTGGCAATAATAATCGAGATACCATTTCCTATTCCTCTCTCAGAGATCTGTTCACCTAACCACATTAAAAAAACTGTGCCTGCAACAACTGTAAACACAGCTGTTACAAAAAATGATGTGCCAGGATTATACGCCAAACCACTTGAGGATAATGTAACTGCTAATGCTGATGCTTGAACAAAAGCTAATGCTACTGTTCCATATCTAGTGTATTGAGTAATAGCATTTCGGCCAGCTTGGCCTTCTTTTTTAAGTTCAATTAAGTATGGTATGGCATTAGAAAACAATTGCATTATGATTGCTGCAGAAATGTAGGGAACAACATTGAGCGCAAAAATACTCATTCTCTCAAGCGCCCCACCAGAGAATAAATTGAATAGTTCAAGTATGGTTCCTTGATTTTGATCAAATAATGATGAAACTCTTACTGGATCAATTCCTGGAATTGGAATATGAGTACCAATTCTATAAACAATGATACAACCAAGAACAAATCTAAGCCTTTTCCACAAATCACTCATGTTGTTATCCTGAGCCATTTACTTTATTTTTCCTCCAGCATTTTTAACGGATTCAGCTGCCCCTTTAGTTAGGTATATGCCCTCAAAGCTTATTGGTGAGTCTAGCTTAGCATCTCCGTAAACCCTGACTTGTTTTATTGATTTAGATATAAACTTCATTTCCAATAAAACTGCAATTGAGACTTCTTTTAAACCAACAAGATTTTTTAAATTAATTTCGGCTGTATTGGAATTTTTTCTAGAACTGAACCCAAATTTTGGTATTCGTTGTTGCAGGGGCATTTGCCCACCTTCAAAACCTCTTGGAATATTTCCACCAGACCGTGATTTTTGACCTTTATGTCCCCTTCCGGCAGTCTTACCTGAGCCAGAGCCAATACCTCTACCAACTCTTTTTGGATTTTTCACTGTGCCTTTTGATTTAAGTGTGTTTAATTTCATATTTTAATTTTCAATTACTTTTATCATGTCGTTAACTTTACGGATCAGTCCTCTATTACTTGGGGTATCTAGAACATCAATGACCTGATTTAGTTTCTTGAAGCCCAATCCGTCAATACATTTCTTATGATTCTTCATCCTGCCAATCTTGCTCTTTATTAACTGAATCTTTATATATTTGTCAGCCATCATAGATCCTCAATCTTTTTCCCTCGTCTCATGGCAACATCCTCAGGCGATTCCATTTCTTTCAATGCATTCACAGTAGCCCTAACCACGTTAACTGGATTAGTTGATCCATAGCATTTTGCTAGTACATTTTGCACACCAACTAACTCCAATACAGCTCTCATTGCACCACCTGCGATAATCCCTGTACCTTCAGATGCCGGTTGCATATAAACGTTAGCGGAGCCATGTTTTGATTTAATTGGGTACCATAAGGTACTTCCATTAAGACTGACCTCGACCATATTTCTTCTCGCATTTTCCATAGCTTTTTGTATGGCAATTGGTACTTCTTTTGCCTTACCTCTTCCAAATCCAACTCTTCCTTTTCCATCCCCAACGACAGTAAGGGCTGTAAATCCAAAAATTCTTCCGCCCTTCACTACTTTTGCAACTCTATTTACTTGGACAAGCTTTTCTTCAAGTACATCTTGTTGAACTGTTAAATTTTCTTGATTCATTAGAACACCAATCCATTTTCTCTTGCTGACTCAGCAAGCGCTTTAACTTTACCGTGATATATATATCCTGACCTATCAAATACAACTTCTTTTATGCCAGCATCTAATGCTCTTGAAGCAATAGTTTTACCAATTAGCTTCGCCGATTCAATATTATTATTATCAAGTTTATTGTCTTTCTCATTCGATGAAGCAGAAACAATAACTTTTGATCCATTAGATTCAATAAGTTGAGCATAAATATTCTTATTTGACTTAAATATTGATAATCTTGGTTTAGATTGCTTTGTAATATTAGATCTTATCTTAGTTGATCGTTTAATCCGCATATACTTTTTATTCATATCAAGCACCAGCTCCCGCAGCTTTTTTAGCTTCCTTACGTTTAATCTGCTCATCTGCATACTTAACACCTTTACCTTTGTATGGCTCAGGCGGTCTGTAGGCTCTAATTTCAGCAGCTGTCTGACCTAATAATTGTTTATTGTGGCTCTTTAAAATAATTTCTGTTTGTGAGGGAGTTTCGGCAGTAACATTTTCAGGTAATTGATGTTTTATTGGATGAGAAAAGCCAAGAGTTAAATCAAGAGTATTTCCATTCAATTTTGCTCTGTAACCAACACCTACAAGCTCTAATTTTTTTTCAAAACCAATATTCACCCCTATTACCATGTTGTTAATGAGCGCCCTCGTTGTGCCCGCAATTGCTACCTGAGCACTAATACTTTCATCGTATTTAATTGTGACACTGCTATCTTCTTGAACAACAGAAATATCTTTATTTATTGTGAGTTCATCTTTACCTTTCGGCCCTTCAACAATAACTTTGTTGTTCTCAACTGCAAGCTTTACGTTATCAGGTATCAATACTGGATTTTTTGCTACTCTTGACATTTATTAAAATACCTCACAAATTATTTCGCCACCAATGTTCTTTGATCTTGCCTGCTTATCAGTGAGGAGTCCTTGATTTGTTGAAAGAACATAAATACCCAGTCCATTCTTAACAGTTTTTAAATCAGAAGCGCCAGAATACCTTCTCAAACTGGGCTTACTTACCCTACTTAATTTCTTAATAGCGGGTTTGGTATCTATATATTTAAGATGAACTTCTATTTGAGATTTATTTTCTTTTTTTATTGTTTCGCAACTCAATAAGTAGCCCTCCCTAATAAGTAAATCTATCAGTTCCTTTTTAAGTTTTGAGGAAGGTATCTCAATCGATTGTTTTCCTCTTAATAATCCATTTCTTATTCTTGTAAGACAATCTGCTATGGGATCTTGAAAACTCATAATTTATTACCAGCTTGATTTAGTTAATCCAGGAATCTCGCCACGCATTGCAGCTTCCCTTAGTTTTATCCTGCTAAGACCAAATTTTCTATAAACTGCGTGCGGTCTCCCAGTAATTGAGCATCTTCTAACTAATCTAGAAGGGCTAGCATTTCTTGGTAGGTTTTGAAATTTTTGGTATGCAGCCATTCGATCATCATAAGAGTTGTTCATATTTTGAAAAATGCTTTTTAATTGCTCTCTTTTATTTTTAAATTTAGCGACAATTTTTTCACGTTTTTTTTGCCTAGCAACTATGGATTTTCTGGTCATAATTCAACTCCTAAATGGGAAATTTAAAGCCTGCAAAAGTGCCTTAGCATCAGTTTTATTGTTAGCAGATATATTGATACAAATATCCATGCCCCTAATTTTGTCAATGTTGTCATAATTAATTTCAGGGAAGATAATTTGTTCTTTTATCCCCATGCTGTAATTTCCTTGCTCATCAAAAGATTTTGGATTAAGTCCCCTGAAATCCCTTTCTCTTGGAATAGCGACGTTGATTAATCGTTCTATGAAGTCATACATTCTTTTGCCTCGAAGAGTAGCTTTGCAGCCCATGGGCCATCCTTCACGAATCTTAAAACTTGCAACTGATTTCCTAGCATATGTGATAATTGCTTGTTGCCCAGCTATTGCAGTTAAGTCAGACTTAGCAGATTCAAGATACTTTTTGTCAATTGCTGCCTCTCCAACACCCATGTTAATAACAACTTTTTTTAATCTAGGAACTGCCATAATATTTTTAATGCCCAAATCATTCATTAATTTAGGTGCAATTTCGTTGTTAAATGTGTCTTGTAGGTTCATGTTATATCTTTGAGTTGTCTGATTTAAATATTCTTACTTTCTTACTGCTATCTTCAATTAAATAACCAATCCTATCTGCTTTCTTTTTTTTTGGATTCCATATTGCGATATTTGAAAGATTGATTGCAGCTTCTTTTTCAACGATGCCACCAGTAATTCCCATTTGAGGATTCGGTTTAGTATGTTTCTTCATAATATTGATTCCTGAAACTGTGGCCTTGTTGTTTTTAAGAATCTTTTGAATAGTACCTCTCTTGCCTAAATCCTTTCCAGCAATGATGACAACTTCGTCGCCGCTAATAAATTTTGTTTTCGTTTTAATTGAATTCATAAAACCTCTGGTGCCAATGATAAAATTTTCATGAAGCTTCCAACTCTAAGCTCTCTTGTAACTGGACCAAATACTCTTGTTCCAATTGGCGCTTGTTGTTGATTTAATAAAACTGCCGCATTCTCATCAAATTTGATTAAGGAGCCGTCATTTCTTCTTACTCCCTTTTTAGATCTTACGATTAATGCATTGACTACTTGACCCTTCTTTACCTTGCCATTTGGTATGGCTTCTTTAACTGCAACTTTAATTACATCGCCTATATTGGCATATCTTCTTTTAGATCCACCTAATACTTTTATGCACATTACACTTCTAGCGCCGCTGTTGTCAGCAATATTTAAGACTGATTGCATTTGAATCATTCAGCCACCTCATCTTTGTTAGCATTATTATCATTATTTTCATTTACCAAAAGCCAAGTTTTTGTCTTTGAGTATGGCTTTGACTCTCTAATGGTTACTATGTCACCTAAATTTGCAGAATTTTCTTCATCATGTGCATGAAGTTTGCTTGTTCGTTTAATAATTTTCCCGTACTTCGAATGCTTGACTTTCCTTTCAACTAGGACAGTGACGGTCTTATCAGCCTTATTGCTGACCACAACTCCTGATAATATTCTGGGATTACCACTCATGATTGTTCCTCTTTTGCTTTATTTGCATTCATAGCAGTCTTTATTTGCGCAATCTTTTTCCTTGCAAGTTTAAGATTATGTGTCTCGTTCATTTGTCCAGTTTTATGTTTCATTCGCATATCAAATAATGAAGACATCTCATCATTCAGTAACACCATGAGTTCCTTATTAGTTTTCCCTAGATATGTGCTGAATATGTTTTCTTTAGTCTTAGCCATAGGTATTTATTTCTTCACAAAAGTAGTTTTTACAGGGAGTTTTGCAGATGCTAGCCTAAAGGCTTCTCTTGCAATCTCTTCTGAGACTCCAGACATCTCATATAATATTTTTCCAGGTTGAACTAATGATACCCAGTACTCAACATTACCCTTTCCCTTGCCCATTCTGGTTTCTAAAGGTTTCTTTGTAATTGGTTTATCTGGAAAGATTCTGATCCAGATGTTACCACCTCTTTTGATATACCTTGTCATGGCTCGCCTTGCTGATTCTATCTGTCTAGCAGTAATTCTTCCTCTGGTGGATGCTTTGAGTCCAAACTTACCAAAGGCTATAGTGCTTCCGTTTTGTGCGAGACCTCTATTTCTGCCCTTGTGCATTTTTCTGAATTTTGTTTGTTTAGGTTGAAGCATTATTTATTCTCCTCTTTAAATGGATCGTCCATAATTTCACCTCGATAAACCCATACTTTGACGCCTATAATTCCATAGGTGGTCGCGGCCTCAGCAGTACCATAATCCACGTCAGCTCTAAGAGTATGAAGCGGAACTCTGCCCTCCCTGTACCATTCGGTTCTTGCTATTTCAGCTCCGCCTAAACGTCCAGATACCTCAGTTCTTACTCCCTTAGCACCTTGTCTTAAGGAGCTTTGTACTGCTCTCTTCATAGCACGTCTGAACTGTACTCTGCGCTCAAGTTGCTGAGCAATCCCTTCAGCAAGAATTGTTGCATCTAAATCAGGTTTTCTGATCTCTTTGATATTAATTTGAGCAGATCTGTTTACAATCTTTTCTATTGCTTTTTTGATTTCTTCAATCTCTTCACCTTTTTTACCGATGATAATACCAGGCCTTGAAGTATTTATATTTACAATAAAGTTTTGCGCAGATCTTTCAATATCAACACTACTGACAGAGGAAAAACGTAACTTTTTCTTTAAAAAATCTCTTACTTTTAAATCTTCAATAAGATTTTCTTTAAACAATTTTCCTTTTGCGTACCAGCTAGCATGATGTTTTTTAATAACACCTAATCTAAAACCAGTTGGATGTACCTTCTGACCCATTATATTGCCTCGTCCGTAAGTATTATTTCAATATGACATGTAGGTTTTGTGATCCTATCAGCCCTTCCTCTTGCTCTTGGTTTAATTCTTTTGAGTCGCATGCCTTGATTTACAATCAACGACTTTATTCTTAATTTATCAATATCTGCATTATGATTATTTTCAGCATTTGCTAAGGCTGAATCGAGTAATTTTTTAATAACTCGAGCACCCTTCTTTTTACTGAAGCTTAAGAAATCTGAAGCCTGCTCAATAGACATATCTCTGACTACACTAGCAACAAGATTAGCCTTTTGAGGAGACAACCTAGTACCTTTTAAAAATGCTCTAGTTTCCATTATTTAGCCTTTCTGTCTCCTGAATGCAATTTAAAAGTTCTTGTAATTGCAAATTCACCTAACTTATGACCAACCATGTCTTCATTAATAAATACTGGCACATGCTGTCTTCCATTATGAACAGATATTGTTAAGCCAACCATATTTGGAGAAATCATAGATCTTCTTGACCATGTCTTAATTGGTTTTTTGCTATTTTCTGAAATAGCTTTATCAATTTTTCTTTGCAATGATAAATCTATGAATGGTCCTTTTTTTAATGAACGCGGCATATTAACGTTTTCCCCTTCTTCTAACAATTAAGTTATCTGATCTTGTATTCTTTCTTGTTTTAAAGCCCTTAGTTGGCATACCCCATGGTGAAGAGGGATGTCTTCCTCCTGAGGTTCTCCCCTCTCCTCCTCCATGAGGATGATCTATTGGATTCATAGCAACACCTCTAACAGTTGGTCTGATGCCCTTCCATCTTTTTGCACCAGCCTTTCCAAAAGATCTCAAATTGTTTTCAGAATTTGAAACAACACCAATAGTTGCTCTGCATTCTGACAAAATCTTTCTCATTTCACCAGATTGGAGCCTTAATGAAGTATATATTCCCTCTTTTGCAACTATTCTTGCGCTTGCTCCAGCTGATCTTGCGATTTGTCCACCCTTACCAGGCTTCATTTCTACGCAATGAACATTTGTGCCAAGAGGTATATTTGACATTTTCATGGAATTACCAGGACTGATCTCTGTTTGCTCTGCTGATAATACTTTTGATCCAATCTTAATCTTTGCTGGAGCAATTATGTATGAGCGGTCACCATCCTCATACTTTATAAGAGCAATGTATGCTGAGCGATTTGGATCATATTCTATTCTTTCCACTGTTCCAGTAATACCAATTTTAGATCTTTTAAAATCAATGATCCTATAATGGTGTTTATGACCTCCACCTTTATGTCGAGTTGTGATTCTGCCAAGATTATTTCTACCACCGTTCTTTGTTTTTTTCTCAGTTAAAGGCTTATATGGCTTACCTTTGTAAAGATCTCTTTTTACAGAAACAACAAATCTTCTTCCTGGACTAGTGGGTTTTGCTTTGATAACACTCATTATGAAATGCCCTCAAATTTTATTTCATCACCTTGCTTAAGAGAAACAAATGCTTTCTTGAAGTCTGATCTTCTGTATACACCAAATTTATTTCTTTTAGTCTTACCCTTAGAGATGGAGGTGCTAACAGACGTTACACTCACACTAAATAATTCCTCAACAGCTTTTTTAATTTGGTTCTTTGTAGCAGATTTATTTACTCTGAATACGACCTGATTATTATTTATTGATAATGCAGAAGTTTTTTCAGTTACATGTGGAGATTCGATGATCCTGTATAAGTTTTGTTTATTCATCTAATCCAATCCTCAATCAATTTGAAAGCTTCTGGCACAATTACAACCCTTTCAGATCGTAGTAATAAAACTGGGTTAATTTCTTTGACAGTGGCTACCTCAACATTTGGAATATTTCTTGCAGACAAATGAAGATTTAAATCAATTTCATCAAGTATAAAAAGGATACTTTCCTGCTCGAGTTTATTTTCTTTTAGAACTTTAACCATTTCTTTCGTTTTTGGCGCCTTAAGAGTTGGTTTTGCGAGCGCAACTATACGTTCTTGTCTATAGAGCTCAGATAATATCGATCTTATGGCAGCTCTGTACATTTTCTTATTAATTTTTTTTGAGTAATCTCTATTGCTTGATGCGAATGCAACTCCACCACCACGCCATAATGGACTTCTAATTGTTCCTGCTCTTGCTCTACCAGTACCTTTTTGTCTAAAAGGTTTTCTTCCACCACCTCTAACATCAGATCTATTTTTTTGTTTATGAGAGCCCTGTCTTCCGCCTGCTAAAAAACTTACAACTGCTTGATGAACTAAGTCCTGGTTAAAGTCATTACCATATATAGCTTTAGAAAGATTAATATCTTCTTTCTTGGATTTTCCATTTACAAGACTTATTTTCATGAGTGTTTAACAGACTTAGTAATTTTTAAGATCGAGCCTGTTGGTCCTGGCACAGCACCTTTTACAAATAATAGATTATTCTCGATGTCAGTTTTTACAAGTTTTAGGTTTTGTATTGTTTTTCTCTCGTTACCCATTTGACCTGACATTTTTTTACCTTTCCAAACACGGCCAGGTGTTTGGCATTGTCCAGTTGAACCATGAGCTCGATGAGATAATGAATTGCCGTGAGTAGCATCTTGCATCCTAAAATTATGCCGTTTGATTACGCCAGCGTAGCCTTTACCTTTAGATTTTCCAGTAATATCGAGTTGGTCGCCCTCCTCAAATAGTGATGCATCAATAGTTTGCCCGATGCTAAAATCTTCACCCTCATCCACTCTGAATTCTTGAAGATTGCCCGGTGCAACATTAGTTTTTTTAAAAAATTCATTTAATGGCCTGTTGTGTTTTCTTTTATCAAAGTGATTTTTTGAAAGGGTCACAGAAGAGTAACCACACTTTTGTTGATTTTGAATTGAAGCAATTGTGTTACCAGCAACAGAAATTATAGTTACTGCTACTGAAGTGCCGTCCTCTGTAAAGAGTCTCGACATACCTGCTTTTTTCCCTATTAAGCCAATGCTCAATTCTATCTCCTTTTTTACGGGGCTTTACCCTCTATGGCCGTGTTACGTTAAAAAAAGTTTCAAATTAACCTAAGCTAATTTGAACGTCTACTCCTGATGACAAATCGAGCTTCATTAATGCATCGACTGTTTTATCAGTTGGTTGAACAATATCCATCAACCTCTTATAAGTCCTAATTTCGTACTGATCTCTGGCATCTTTATCTTTATGCGGAGAAATCAATATAGTTGTTCTCTCTTTTTTTACAGGTAACGGTATGGGACCTTTGACCGTAGCTCCTGTTTTCTTTGCAGTCTCGGAAATTAATCTTGCCGAAGCATCAATTAGACGATAGTCAAAAGCTTTCAATCTAATTCTTATATTTTGTTGCTCCATAAATTCGTCAAATCATACAAAGGTTGCGTATTCTAGGCTCTAATAAGGTGATATGTCAATAAGAATTTAGGCAGTTTTAAGTTGTTCAGCAATATTGTTTGGAACTTCAGCATATTTAAGAAATTCCATTGAAAAACTTGCTCTTCCTTGTGTTTGAGATCTAACATCCGTTGCATATCCAAACATCTCAGCAAGAGGCACTTCTGCTCTTACGACCTTACCTGATGGTATTTCGTCCATACCTTGAATAATCCCTCTTCTTCTGTTTAAATCTCCCACAACGTCACCCATGTGTTCTTCTGGGGTTACAACTTCAACCTTCATCACTGGTTCGAGTAAAACTGGTTTTGCTTTTAACGCCCCTTCTTTTAGTGCCATAGAACCAGCTACTTTGAAGGCCATTTCGCTTGAATCAACATCATGAAATGAACCGTCATACAATGTGGCTTTCAGTGCTAACAATGGATAGCCTGCAATCACACCGTTTTGCATTTGTTCAGATATACCTTTATTTACAGACGGAATATATTCTTTTGGTATAGCGCCACCAACAATTTCGTCTACAAATTCGTATTCATCATCCAACCCAAGAGGTTCAAGTTTTAGCCAGACATGGCCATATTGACCCCTTCCACCACTTTGCCGCACATATTTGCCCTCAATTTCAACTGTTTGTGTAATTGTTTCTCTATAAGCAACTTGAGGTTTACCAATATTAGCTTCAACAGAAAATTCCCTCTTCATTCTATCAACAAGAACATCAAGATGAAGTTCTCCCATACCAGATATAATTGTTTGTCCAGATTCTTCATCACTATTTACTCTAAATGATGGATCTTCTTGAGCTAATTTGCCCAGAGCAATGGACATTTTCTCTTGATCTGCTTTTGATTTTGGTTCTACAGCAACCGAGATAACTGGTTCTGGAAAATCCATTCTTTCAAGAATGATTTCATCATTGGCGTCGCATAAAGTATCTCCAGTGGTAACGTCCTTTAAACCTATGCATGCAGCGATGTCACCAGCTCTAATTTCTTTAAGTTCATTTCTATTATTTGAGTGCATTTGGACCATTCTTCCAATTCTCTCTTTTTTAGATTTTGTTGAATTAATTACAGAATCTCCTACAGACATAACTCCTGAATAAACTCTTATGAAGGTTAGTGTCCCAACAAAAGGATCTGTAGCAATTTTAAATGCTAATGCTGAAAATGGTTCATCATCTGATGAACTTCTTGAGGCCTCTGTTTCCTCATCTCCTGGCAGTGTACCTTTTATGGCTTCAACCTCATCTGGTGCAGGAAGAAAATCTATTACTGAATCTAATACTGCTTGAACACCCTTATTTTTAAATGCACTTCCACATAGCGCAGGAACAATTTCATTAGATATGGTTCTTACTCTTAAACCCTGTTTTATTTCCTCAATACTTAAGTCCCCTTTCTCTAGATAGGACTCCATCAATTCTTCATTGGCTTCAGCAGCTACCTCCAACATTTCTTCTCTTAGAGCATCGCAACGCTCTCTCATGTCTTCAGGGATTTCTTCAGAATTAAATGTTAATCCTTGGTCAGATTCGCTCCAATAAATTGCTCTCATATTAATTAAGTCAACAACTCCTTTGAAATCATCTTCTGCACCAATATTAAGCTGTATTGGAACGACGTTTGCTTTTAATCTATCCTTGATCTGTTGAAGTACTCTCTCAAAATCTGCGCCGGCACGATCCATTTTATTGACAAATACTATCCTTGGAACACTATATCTATTTGCTTGTCTCCATACAGTTTCAGATTGAGGTTCAACACCTGAGGTGCCACAAAAAACCACCACTGCACCATCCAATACTCTAAGTGATCTTTCGACCTCAATAGTAAAATCTACGTGACCAGGCGTATCAATAATATTAATTCTATGTTGATCGTACTGTTGTTCCATACCAGACCAAAAACATGTAGTTGCAGCAGAAGTTATGGTTATGCCTCTTTCTTGTTCTTGCTCCATCCAGTCCATTGTTGCGGCACCATCATGAACTTCACCAATTTTATGAGATAGGCCTGTATAAAAAAGAACTCTTTCAGTTGTTGTGGTCTTTCCAGCATCAACATGAGCACATATACCAATGTTTCTGTACTTATTGAGTTCTGTACTTCTAGACATTTTTATTAAAACCTAAAATGAGAAAAGGCTTTGTTAGCCTCTGCCATTTTGTGAACATCCTCTTTCTTTTTAACAGCTGCTCCCTTGCCAACTGCCGCATCTGACAATTCTCCAGCAAGTCTTTGATCCATTGATTTTTCATTTCTTTTTCTTGCAGCATCAACTAACCATCTCATTGCTAAAGCCTGTCGTCTCGATGGCCTTACTTCTACTGGAACCTGATATGTAGCCCCTCCTACTCTTCTAGATTTCACTTCAACAACTGGCCCTACCTCATCCAATGCTTTTTTAAATACTTCGACTGGATCTGATTTCTTATCTTTATCAACAATATTAAATGCTCCATAGACAATTTTTTCAGCAACTGATTTTTTTCCATCTTTCATAATATGATTCATGAACTTAGCAACAATAACATCATGAAATTTAGGATCTGGTATAACTTTCCTTTTTTCAGGACTTCTTCTTCTTGGCATTATTATTTACCTTTTTTTGCGCCGTATTTTGATCTACGTTGTTTTCGATTTGCAACGCCAGAGGTATCTAATGAGCCCCTTACTGTGTGATACCTTACACCTGGCAAGTCTTTGACTCGACCACCACGAATCAGAACAACTGAGTGCTCTTGAAGATTATGACCTTCACCACCAATGTAAGATGTGACCTCATACCCAGTAGTAAGACGCACTCTACATACTTTTCTTAAAGCAGAATTTGGTTTTTTTGGCGTTGTTGTATAAACACGGGTGCACACACCTCTTCTTTGAGGTGAATTTTCAAGGGCAGGTACATCAGTTTTCCTAGACTTAGGTTTCCTAGGTTTTCTTAGTAATTGATTAACAGTAGCCATAATTGAGCGTGATTTTAAGCCTCATCTGTACTCTGGTCAACATCAACTTCTTTTTCTTGAAGTTCTTGCCTAAGTGCAGCTTCTACCTCATCAGCAGTTAAGATTGAATCATCGATTGAGGAGGTTTTCTTTGATTTCATTTTATCGTGATACTCCATACCTGTTCCCGCAGGTATTAATCTACCTACAACCACATTCTCTTTCAAGCCTCTCAGCACATCTCTTTTTCCAGTAACAGATGCTTCTGTTAAAACTCTTGTTGTCTCCTGGAAGGATGCGGCAGAGATAAATGAATTTGTAGTTAGTGATGCCTTAGTAATGCCAAGTAAAACTCTCTCAAATTGAGCTGGTTCCTTATTTTGATCTGAAACCCTGATATTTTCTTCAACCAATTCAGAATATTCCACTTGATCACCTTGAATAAACTTAGTATCTCCACCACTAATGATATTGGCCTTTCTAAGCATTTGCCTAAGAATAGTCTCAATATGTTTATCGTTAATAGATACTCCTTGAAGTCTGTAGACATCTTGAATTTCATTAACAATAAAATTTGTTAAATCAGGAATTCCTCTTAATTTTAGAATATCATGCGGGCTTAGAGGACCTTCAGAAATAATGTCGCCCTTCTCAACTCTTTCTCCCTCAAAAACACTTAATATTCTATGCTTAGGAATTAACATCTCTTGGTTTTGAGATTTTTTAGTAGCTCCTTCAGGAGTGATAACAAGTCTTACTTTTCCTTTGGTTTCTTTACCAAAGGAGATAACTCCACTATCCTCAGCAAGAATAGCAGAATCTTTAGGTTTTCTTGCCTCAAATAAATCTGCAACTCTAGGTAATCCACCTGTTATGTCTTTAGTTTTTGAACCCTCTAATGGAATCCTAGCAATGACTTCTCCAGCATATATTTTGCTTTTATCTTTAAGATTAATTAATGACTTTGCCGGCATTGCATAACGAGCAGGAGCCTTATGCTCGCCAATCAATACTGGCTTACCCTTAGCATCAACAATTTCTAGGATAGGAGTTTTTTCTTTACCCGCTGAAGTTCTTTCAGATGAATCAATTATTTCTATACTACTTAAACCGGTAAGTTCATCATTTTTTTTCCTTACTGTAACTCCGTCATCCATATCTATAAAATTAATAGTTCCATTGGCTTCAGAAATAATTGGTCTCGTGTAAGGATCCCAACTTGCAACTTTAGTGCCAGCATCCAAAGATGTGTTATTTTTCTGAAATAAAGTAGATCCATATGGTATTTTATATTTTTCGATCAATTTTCCATTATCATCAGTAACAGTTACTGAGGAATTTCTTGATATAACTACATCATTTTTGTCTTTATTGACAACGGTTTTAATGTCCTCTGAAAATTTTATTTGTCCTGCATTCTCAGTGATGACTGCATTATCTTCTGATGAGCTAGATGCAGCGCCTCCAATGTGGAAAGTCCTCATTGTTAATTGCGTTCCTGGCTCACCAATAGATTGAGCTGCTACAACACCTACTGCTTCTCCTCGATGAACTAAATGTCCTCTTGCTAAATCTCGACCATAACATTTTGAGCAAACACCATAAGTCGATTCACATGTCATTGGAGATCTTACATTTAAACTTGATAAATTTAATTCATCAATCTTTAGTACAGAATCTTCATCAATCATGTGTCCTTTCTCATAAAGAATATTTCCATCATCATCTTTAATATCTTCAGCGATTACACGACCAAGAATCCTCTCTGACAATGGTTGAATAATTTCTCCACCGTCAATAATTGAGGTTATGTTAATTGATTGTTCGGTTCCACAATCTTCCTCTATTACAACTGAATCCATCGCCACATCACAAAGTCTTCTGGTTAGGTATCCTGAATTTGCAGTTTTTAGCGCGGTATCTGCTAAACCTTTTCTGGCACCATGAGTTGATATGAAGTACTGCAAAACAGATAAACCCTCTCTAAAGTTTGCGGTTATTGGAGTTTCAATAATTGAACCGTCTGGTTTTGACATCAAGCCTCTCATGCCTGATAACTGTCTTATTTGTGCAGGAGATCCTCTCGCACCTGAATCAGCATAAATAAATACTGAATTAAATGATGCCTGCTCAACATCATTTCCATCGTTATCTTTTACATTATCAGTTGATATCTTACTCATCATAGCTTTAGCAACCTTTTCATTCGCCCTAGACCAAATATCAATTACTTTGTTATAACGTTCGCCTTGTGTTACTAGACCGGATGAGAACTGGCTTTCAATTTCTTTGACTTCTTTTTCAGCATCATCAATAATTTTTGGTTTCTCTTCAGGAATAATAAAATCATCAACACCTATAGAAGATCCTGATCTAGTTGAATAATCAAAACCTAAATACATTAATTGATCTGCAAAAATAACTGTAGCCTTAAGCCCAGATTTTCTGTAAGAGATGTCTATAAGATTGCTTATTGATTTTTTGTCTAATGTTATGTTTACATTATCAAAACCAACCTCAATTGGAGTGATCCTCCAAACAAGCACTCTTCCAACAGTAGTATCTTCAAGAAAAGTTCCATTATCTGCATTTGTAATTCTTACTTTGATGTCGGCATGTAAATCTATGGTTTCAGATTCATAAGCTCTTAGCACCTCATCTGGATTACTAAATACACGACCTGAACCCTTGGCATTAACTTTTGTTCGAGTCATGTAATAAAGGCCTAATACAACATCCTGAGAGGGATTGATGATTGGTGCTCCATTAGCTGGAGATAAAATATTATTTGTAGACATCATTAAGGCTCTTGCTTCAAGCTGAGCCTCTAATGTTAATGGAACATGCACAGCCATTTGGTCACCATCAAAATCAGCATTAAATGCTACACACACAAGAGGATGAAGTTGTATTGCTTTTCCTTCAACCAAAAGTGGCTCAAACGCCTGGATACCCAATCTATGCAAAGTTGGCGCTCTATTAAGAAGTACCGGGTGCTCTCTGATTACTTCTTCAAGTATCTCCCAAACCTCAGGTGTTTCTCTTTCAACTAATTTTTTTGCAGCCTTGATGGTGGTTGCAAGTTCTCTGTTTTCAAGTTTTCCGTAAACATATGGTTTAAATAGTTCTAGTGCCATTTTCTTTGGAAGGCCACATTGATGTAGCTTTAAGTTTGGTCCAGCAACAATTACTGATCTACCTGAATAATCTACTCTTTTTCCAAGAAGATTTTGCCTAAACCTACCACTTTTTCCCTTAATCATGTCGGCTAATGACTTTAAGGGCCTTTTATTGGTGCCAGTAATTACTCTTCCACGTCTACCATTATCAAGGAGTGCATCAACACTCTCTTGTAACATTCTTTTTTCATTGCGCACGATTATTTCTGGAGCCCCAAGATCTAGTAACCTTCTTAATCTATTATTTCTATTAATTACTCTTCTGTATAAATCATTTAAGTCGGATGTTGCAAAACGTCCTCCCTCAAGTGGAACCAATGGTCTCAAATCAGGAGGCAGCACTGGAAGTGCGTTCATTATCATCCATTCAGGTTTGTTACCAGAGTCTTTAAAAGCTTCTAAAAGCTTTAACCTTTTAGATAATTTCTTAAGCTTCGTCTCAGAGTTAGTATTTGGTACCTCTTCTCTGATAATTCTAATTTCTTCCTCAAGATCAATTTCCTGGAGGAGTTGTTGAACTGCCTCAGCTCCCATCCCTGCCGTAAACTCGTCTCCGTATGTATCAAAAGTTTCAATATATTCCTCTTCGGTTAAAATTTGGCATTTCTCTAGGTCGGTGAGGCCAGGATCTGTGATGATATAACTCTCAAAATATAAAACTCTTTCTATTTCTCTTAAAGTTAAGTCGAGTAAAAGACCAATTCTTGATGGTAATGACTTTAAGAACCAAATGTGTGCAACTGGCGCAGCCAATTCAATATGCCCCATCCTGTCGCGCCTCACTTTTGCTAGAGTGACTTCTACTCCACATTTTTCACACACTACGCCTCTGTGCTTCATTCTTTTATATTTCCCGCAAACACATTCATAATCTTTTACAGGCCCAAAAATTTTGGCGCAAAATAGCCCATCTCTTTCTGGTTTAAAGGTTCTGTAGTTAATTGTTTCAGGTTTCTTTACTTCACCAAATGACCATGATCTAACCATTTGTGGTGAGGCAAGTCCTGCTGAAATTGAAGAAAATTCTTCTTGGCTTGATTTGAGTAAATTTAATAAATCTTTCAAAGTTTTCTCCTAATCTTCAGAATCTAAGTCAATGTTTATACCAAGAGATTTAATCTCTTTGCTCAAAACATTGAATGATTCAGGGATATTTGCATCCATTGAATAATTACCATCTACGATGCTTTTATACATTTTAGTTCTTCCAGCAACATCGTCCGATTTAACAGTGAGCATTTCTTGGAGTGTATAGGCAGCTCCATAAGCTTCCAATGCCCAAACTTCCATTTCTCCAAATCGCTGACCACCAAATTGAGCTTTACCGCCTAAAGGCTGTTGAGTAACAAGACTATAAGATCCAGTTGAACGAGCATGCATTTTATCGTCAACAAGGTGATTTAATTTAATCATATACATGTAACCAACCGTGACAGGTCTTTCAAACTGTTTTCCTGTTCTCCCATCAAATAAGGTGATCTGACCAGTTTTTGATAATCCAGCATCATCTAACATTGATTTTATTTGCGTTTCTTTTGCACCATCAAATACAGGAGTTGCAACTGGAAGACCATTTCGGAGATTCTCTGCCAAAACCATAATCTCGTTGTTATTAAGTGAGTCTAGGTCTTCTGCGATTGCAGCATCTGAGTTATAAAGTTTATTTAGATAATTTCTAAGAGTATCTGACTTTGCTTTATCCTTAATCATTTGATCAATCTTCATGCCAATTCCTTTAGCTGCGGCACCTAAATGAGTCTCAAGAACTTGGCCGACGTTCATTCTAGATGGCACGCCTAATGGGTTTAAGACTATGTCTACAGGATTACCATTTTCGTCGTGAGGCATATCCTCAATTGGCATAATTTCAGAGATTACACCTTTGTTTCCATGTCTACCAGCCATCTTGTCCCCTGGCTGAATTCTTCTGCGTATCGCTAGAAATACTTTAACAATTTTTATAACTCCAGGTGCAAGGTCATGACCTCTAGTAATTTTATTCTTCTTTTCCTCAAACTTTTCTTTAATGATTTTAATATGAGATTTTAGTTGCTTCTCAGCATCAACAATTTTTTCATTCAGAGACTCATCAGCTAATCTTATAGCGAAAAGATCATTTAATTCTAATTCATGTAATTGATCGGCTGTTATTGAAGAGCCCTTTTTAAAACCTTTAGCTTTAGTAACTTTTTGATTTTTAATAATATCAATAAGTCTAAATTTAGTAGCCTGATTAATAATTTTAGCTTCATCATCAGAATCCTTCTTTGCATCATCTAAGTGCTCAGATTCAATTGTTAGTGTTCTTTCATCTTTATCAACACCATCACGTGTAAAGACTTCGACTCCAATAACTGTTCCGTTTGTACTTGAAGGAACCCTTAGGGAGGTATCCTTTACATCCGAAGCTTTTTCTCCAAATATAGCTCTTAGAAGCTTCTCTTCAGGTGATAATTGTGTCTCACCTTTTGGAGTAATTTTACCAACTAAAATATCACCTGCATTGACTTCAGCTCCAACATAAACAATTCCTGATTCATCAAGTTTGGAAAGAGAGCCCTCTCCAACATTAGGAATATCTCCAGTTATTTCTTCAGAACCAAGTTTTGTATCCCTTGCAATACAAGTCATCTCTTGAATATGTATTGAAGTGAATCTATCCTCTCTAGCTACTTTTTCAGAGACTAGGATTGAATCCTCAAAGTTATATCCATTCCATGGCATAAATGCAATTCTAATATTTTGACCAAGTGCAAGTTCACCATTATCCACAGATGGTCCATCTGCAAGAACATCTCCACTTTTTACTTTATCTCCAACAGTTACAAGCGGTCTTTGATTAATACAAGTGTTCTGATTAGATCTTGTGTATTTAATAAGATTGTAAATATCAACATATTCTGAGGATTTAGAATCAGTAACTCTTATTACGATCCTACCAGCGTCAACACTTTCAACTACACCAGCATTTTTTGCAACTACGCAAACTCCAGAATCTCCAGCAACAATTTTTTCAAAACCAGTTCCTACGAGCGGTTTCTCTGGCCTAAGAACTGGCACAGCCTGTCTTTGCATATTTGAGCCCATTAAAGCCCTATTAGCATCATCATGCTCAAGGAAAGGTATTAGTGATGCAGCTACAGAAACAACTTGCTGTGGTGCAACGTCCATTAAATCAATTCTTTCAGCTGACATAAGACTCGATTCTCCATTAAATCTAACAGGTATTAAATCATCAACAAATTTGTTTGACTTATCCAACCCAGCATTTGCTTGGGCAATAACATATTCACCTTCATCAATAGCAGAGAGGTATATGATTTCATCAGTAACCTTAGAGCCTTTTACAATTCGAAATGGAGTCTCAATAAATCCATAGTCATTGGTTCTTGCATAACATGCAAAAGAATTTATCAGTCCTATATTTGGACCTTCAGGAGTTTCAATAGGACAAAGTCTGCCGTAATGAGTAGGATGAACATCACGAACCTCAAATCCAGCTCTCTCCCTAGTAAGACCTCCGGGGCCTAAAGCTGACACCCTTCTTTTATGAGTAATTTCAGATAATGGATTATTTTGATCCATAAATTGTGATAGCTGACTAGAGCCAAAAAACTCTTTGATAGCAGCTGTTACAGGCTTAGCATTGATTAAGTCTTGAGGGCCTAGTTCATCTGCTTCCGCCATGCTCAATCTTTCTCTGACAGCTCTTTCAACTCTAATCAAACCAACTCTAAACTGATTAGCGGTCATTTCACCAACGGATCTGACTCTTCTATTACCAAGGTGATCAATGTCATCAACAATATCATGGCCATCTCTAATGTTAACAATGCCCTGCATAACATTAATAATGTCATCTTTATCTAAAATGCCTGGTTGCTCTTTTTCAACGTCTATCTTGAGTCGTCTATTAAATTTCATTCTGCCTACATCTGATAGATCATATCTCTCAGGACTGAAAAACAAATTTTTGAAAAGTTGTTCTGCTGAATCTCTTGTGGGAGGCTCACCTGGTCTCATCATTCGATAGATTTCAACAAGTGCCTCAAGCCTATTTGTTGTTGGATCACTTCTTAAAGTGGTTGAAATGTAAGGGCCTTTATCAAGTTCATTTATATATAAACAAGAAACGTCTAAGATGTTATTTTTTTCAAAGTTATCAAGGACTTCTTCATCAATAACAGTATTTGCAGGAAGAATTACCTCACCAGTTTCTTGATCAAAAATATCTTTGGCTGTGACTTTATTTAAAAGATATTCCTTTGGAAGCTTTAAGTTTTCGGTTTTAAAGGATTCAAGTTGCCTAACATGTCTTGCAGTTATTCTTTTATTTGCCTCAACTATTGTTTTATTTCTAATTTTAAGATCAACTGACAAAGTCTCGCCTCTGAGCCTTTGAGGTACAAGTTTAGTAATCACTGAATCTTTATCAATCTTATAATCATCAACTTCATAGAATCTTTCAAGGATTTCCGATGTGCTCATATCCAATGCTCTGAGGATAATGGTTGCAGGGATTTTTCTGCGCCTATCTATTCTGCTGTAAAGTATATCTTTTGCGTCAAATTCAAAATCAAGCCAAGAACCTCGATAAGGAATAATTCTTGCAGAGTAAAGCACTTTTCCAGATGAATGAGTTTTTCCTCTGTCATGATCAAAGAAAACTCCAGGTGATCTATGCAATTGATTCACAACAACTCTCTCAGTGCCATTTATGATGAAAGATCCATCCTCTGTCATCAGAGGCACATCACCCATAAAAACCTCACCTTCCTTTACATCCTTAACTTCTTCAAAGTTAGTCTCACGATCAAACAGCACAAGCTTTACTTTAATTCTTAGTGGAGCAGCAAAACTTAAGCCTTGGATAAGGCACTCTTGAACAGTATATGGGCTCTTACCTAGTTCATATGACACATATTCCAGGGCAGCATTACCTGAAACGCTTGTTATTGGAAAAAGTCCATTAAAAACTTCCTCTAAACCTTTGTTTTCTCTCTTGTCTGGAGCAATATTTTCTTGTAGGAAAGAACTATATGAGTCTAATTGAGTCTCTATGAGCTTTGGAAGACTCATGACTTCAGGTAGTCTTCCAAAGTTCTTTCTAATTCTTTTCTTTTCTGTATAACTATATGCCATATTTATTTTAGATTAATTATTTAAGTTCAGCAGTCGCTCCAGCTTCAGTGAGTTGTTTTACCATCTCATCTGCTTCTTCTTTCTTAACCGCTTCCTTAATAGTTTTTGGAGCACCATCCACCATATCTTTTGCCTCTTTAAGGCCAAGACCAGTGATTGCTCTTACAGCTTTAATAACTTGCACTTTCTGATCGCCAGCTGCACTGAGGATCACATCAAATTCATCCTTCTCTTCGGCTGCAGAGCCTTCTTGCTCACCACCTGCAGCTGCAGAAGGTGCCGCGGCTACAGCTGCTGCTGCAGAAACTCCAAATTTTTCTTCAATCTCTGAGATAAGATCTACCAGATCCATCACAGACATCTCCTCAATAGCTTTCAAAATATCTTCTTTTGATGTTGCCATAATATTCTCCTTTACTTAGGCTGCTGCCTGTTTTTTGTCATGAACTGCTTGCAAAGTTCTTGCTAATTTACTTGGTAATTCATTAAGCAATTTTGCAAATTTAGAAACTGGTGCCTGTAATATAGAAGCTATCATCGTTATACCTTCAATGTGAGATGGCAATTTTGCCAACACGTCTATCTGGTCTGCGGATAATAGTTTTCCTTCGACTGATAAAGCTTTTACTTCTAATGCTTCGAAGTTTTTTGCATAAGATTTAATAAGCTTTGCAGCAGCACCTGGTTCATCAAAAGAAAATGCAAAAAGTGAAGGGCCATTTAATACTTCATTAGTACAATTGAAGTCAGTACCATCAAAAGCAAGCTTTGCTAAAGAATTTTTAACAACCTTGATTTGAATGCCTGACTGATTACCATCCTTTCTAATTTCTGAAATTTCAGAAACCTTTAAACCTCTTGCATCAGAAACAACTAATGAAGACGCTTTAAGGGCAATATCTTTAATTTCAGCAACTATTTTCTCTTTTTTTTCTTTTGTTATTGCCAAACAATTCTCCTTTTTGCCTTTCGGCTTTAGTTTAAGTGACAAAACGTAAAACGAATTTATCACCACCTACGTAGGAAATTAAGCTTTCACACCTACGGTCTTTGACGGCTGCGAATTCACGCAACAATCTGAGCTCAAGAGCTCAAAACTTATATATAATCTCCTGCATTTAACTTTAATCCTGGACCCATTGTGCTACTAATAAAGATATCTTTAATGTAAACACCTTTTGTAGAAGCTGGTTTTAATCTTTTTACCTCATCTACCAGCACATTTAAGTTTTCTAAGATTTGATTTTCATTAAATGAAACCTTTGCAATACAACCATGGATAATTCCACCTTTATCATTTTTAAATAAAACTTTACCTGATTTTGCTTCTTTTACAGCAGTACCAATGTTATCGGTAACAGTTCCATTTTTTGGACTTGGCATAAGTCCTTTAGGACCCAAAATTTGACCCAATTGACCAACAATCTTCATTGCTGATTGTGAGGCAATAACCAGGTCAACCTTAATGTTATCTTTCTTAAATTCTTCTGCTAATTCCTCCATTCCAACAAAATCAGCACCATTGTCCTTAGCCTCTTTTTCATTTGATGAATCAGTGAAAAC
>Ga0208878_1000013_pt1 | contig 56184 bp, 55 predicted proteins | sample Knorr_S15_td_Sur_FD_185600 | JGI IMG/M metagenome (GOLD analysis project Ga0208878, IMG submission 185600) | Marine microbial communities from Southern Atlantic Ocean transect - Knorr_S15_td_SurfaceA_ad_5m_LV_A (SPAdes) (version 2) | ecosystem: Environmental > Aquatic > Marine > Oceanic | place...
AATATTTCACGTGCAGAAATTGATCCATTTGAAAGCCATGATGAAAATTTTGAACTGTAGTCTTGGCCAATTAATCCATTTCTAGTTTGTTTATAAAAATTTATTTTTTTTGATTGCCACAAATAAAAGTCTAACCTTTCTTTAGCTGCATTACAGCCTCCTTTGAATTTGAATGCACTCCTTGAATCCATTTCAAAATCTTCAAGACCTAAATCCGATAGGCTTGGAATTAAGTAATCATCATTCAACAAATTATCATCTAATAACTTTTTAGGTGATTCAACTAAGTCTTTTACTTTTAATTTTTTTTCACAATGCTTTCTAAAATTTGTAAAAACATTAGAAATATTATTAATATCTAGATCATCAGGATCGTATAAAAACTGACTATAAAATGACTTAAAATTTTTATCATTGCATTTACTCTTTAATTGATCCTCTTCATCAACTTCTTCTTGTGTCCACTCTTTTTGGAAGAAAATATTTTTAATTTTTTGTTGTGAAATAATCTTGGTTAATTCCTCAACTGGATCTCCAATTTTAATAATTAATGTAACATTAATTTTTTTTAAATCTTCTTTAAGATTTTCAATAGTTTCTAACAGAAATTTAGCTCTAAACTTATCAATCTTTGGAAATCCAAGATTGGTCATTTTAAACATTGATGAATTAAAACAATAAAATCCTATTACTTTTCCTGAAATCGATAATGCTGAATTAATTCCTGGATGATCATTAATTCTTAAATCATTTCTAAACCAAATTAAAGAGTTAGTTACCTCTACATCTTTTACTGCAATACTTGACATTTTCCCAATTTTTTTCCCACTTTTTTCTCCATGTAAAAGGTCTATTACAAACAGGACAAACTTTAGAGGGTAGATTACTTTTTTTCAATATTTATATCTTCTAATTTGAATTTTTTATTCAATTCAAAAACTTTGCCAGGATTATAATTAGAATCACTTACTATATTGAGTTGTTTTTCGAGAAGTTTTACTTTATGTTGTAGTGTATTTGTTGATTCTGTATAAATTTTATTTTGTTCTAAATTAAAATTTCTGTTCATTGAATGAATTTCATTAAGTATGATCTCAATAAAGTTTAGAACAGATTTTATTTGATTAGGAATCCAGCTTATAATTGGTGTTCCACCAGTAGCTTTAGCGTACTTTGTATTAGCCATAATATATTTTTGAACGAATTGCCAATGACCATTTCTGAACTTATATATTTCCTCAACAATAGCAAGCAAATAACACATACCAATAGAATTTTTTTCTTTTTTTAGATAATGAAAAATAGATCCTCCGCTTAATGAATCAATTGTGTTTTTTAAATCAATAAAAAAATTCTGAATGCATTTGGGTCTGTAAGTTCTTAGATCTAAAAGATATTTAGTTAATTGATTATCAGGATAGAAATTAGTTACTCCAGTAAAAATATCTTCCATAGGAATGATATTATCTTGAGCTCCTGTTTGACCTCTAAATTTCTTAGGTTCATCCCACACTCCCTCATAAATTAAGCCATCATCAAATATTTCATCATTTCCCTTTATACCCATGATAAATATCCTAAAATCATTATAATGCTTCCATCTTGATGCTACCCACATGTCTTTTCTCCTATCATTTACAAGTTCCATTGAATGAAAGTTTTGTTTTAAATTTTTATTAAGATCTTCATTGTTATTATTGGAGATAGCCTTCAAAGCTTGTAAAACTGAACCAACCAGCTTTGGTGAATGCTGATTTATATCAACATGATTCATAATAAATCCTGATTCATCACTAGTTCCAGAAAATTTCACACACTGATCAAGATTTGACCAGTGAAAACCTTTTGATTCATCAATAAATTTATAGTTTCCTAAAGAATATGCATAATGATAATCTAACCAAGGATATACATCTAACTTTTCTGCTACCTTAACAAAAGGTTGTGCTATTTGTATTGGCAAAAATTGTCTTGCTTTCCCATATTTCTTTGTCTTTACAAACTGTTGATATGAAAGTTCTAAGGTATATGCAGAAGCTAAAAAACAATATCCTCTGTATAGCGCTTGAATAACCATAATATCAGTTTCATTTTTAACTATGTCAAAATAATTAGTGAGCTCTTCAACCTCAACTTTAATTTTATTAGGAATAGCTAAATATCCTTTGGATCCATCTTCTAAATTAACAGGCATTTTATCAAGTAATTTTTGTAAACCAAGATATCTTTCAGGGAGCTTTATAAGTGGATGATTTTTGGGTAAAAAACCAAATTTTGAACCAACTTCAAAAAAATTATCTGAATAATTATTTTTCATCTATCTCGAATTTTTATTCTTCAAAAATTTGGTTAAATAACTTATTATCAACTCTAAAATAAAAACCATTTTCCTCATGTAAACTGTTGTCAGGAAGTCCATTGAGCGTATGGAATTCTACAATATGATTTTTAAAACTTTTAATATCCTTGATTTCATAAGGGTTACCATAAATATCATTAATTATCATAACTTAAAATTTTTATATGATTTATAAATGAAATATGGAAAAGGTAAGGTTATTGAAATACTGTATAAAATTATCATAGTCGAAAAATCAACTAAAAAATAGAATACAATAGCTAGTATAAGAGGATAAGATGCAAGATTAATAAAAAATTTCTTAAAGAAAATAAGGTATGATTTCAAATCAAATTGTTCTCTTTCCTTTTGGGTCATTGTATTATATCCAGCTAACAAGTATTTAGCATTTTTTTCATTTATGACTTTTGCACATCCTAAAAAAATAAGACTAGTAAAAAAAATTATTAAGAAAACAATGCCAATATCGCTTTGTAAAAAATTTACTAAAAGATTCATTATCAGTGTAATATAGAAATAATTATTTTAACAATTTAAAAACATTCTTTTATTAACATCTATTGTCAATAATTTTCTAAAATAAATTATCAAACTCTTATTTTAATTATTAAAAATTTAGGTATTTAGATAAATGGTATTTAGAAATTCTAAAGGTCAAATCTTAGATCCTTTAAGTTATACTTTACAAATTATTAATAACTATCCTGATGTTGAAATTCACATTGGTACAGACTCATATTCAGAATCAGATAATACGAGATATATAACTGCAATCGCATACAGGTATAAAGAGGCAGGTGTTCATTATATATATTCAAAATTTAATGTCCCAAAAATTAATGACATATGGACAAGATTATGGAAAGAAACTGAAATGAGTCTTGAAATTGCCCAAAAACTAAGGCATCATCCAAAAGTTAATTTGGAAATAGATATGGACTACAATGAGGATAAAAGATTTTTTTCAAATAAACTGGTTCCTGTTGCTAAAGGATGGGCAAATTCACTTGGTTTTAAAGTCAATATTAAACCTTACAGACAAATTGCAACCTCAGCTGCCGATTACCTTTCGAAATAGTTTTTCCTTTAATTTTATTCAATATTTGTATCATGCTAAAAGTAGCTTTTGATAAATCATATAAACATCCCTTAGATGAGAATCATAGATTTCCGATGATTAAGTATGACCTTATTCCTGAACAACTTTTAAGAGAGAATACATGCAATCATGAAAATTTTTTTTCACCATCACCATTGGAAGACAATCTAGCCTTGTTAACTCACTGTGAATATTACTATAAAAGATTCTCATCGCTTTTATTAACTAAAAAAGAAATAAGGCCAATAGGATTTCCCATGAGTAGAGAGCTTGTATATAGAGAGAAAAAGATAGCTAAAGGAACAATAGAATGTGTTGATTTTTCAATAAAAAATGGTATTTCAATGAATATTGCAGGTGGTACTCACCATGCATTTCGAGATAGAGGTGAGGCCTTTTGCATGTTGAATGATCAAGCAATTGCTGCTAACTATTTACTGGAAAATAATAAAGCAAATAAAATATTAATTGTTGATTTGGATGTTCATCAAGGTAATGGTACAGCTTCTATTTTTAATGAAAATAAAAATGTATTCACACTTTCGTTTCATGGTAAAAAAAATTATCCATTTAAAAAAGAAATCAGTGATTTGGATGTTGACTTTCCTGACAACACAGATGATAAATTTTATTTAAGTAAACTAAATGAAATTCTTCCAAAAGTGGTTGACGAATTCGAGCCTGATTTTATGTTTTACCTTGCCGGAGTTGATGTATTAGAAAATGATAAACTAGGAAGATTATCTATGACAATAAATGGGTGTAGAGAAAGAGATAAATTTGTTTTGAAACTTGCTAAAAAAAATAATATACCTATTCAAATTAGCATGGGGGGAGGTTATTCAGTTAATATCAAAGATATTTTGGAAGCTCACTCTAATACATATAGGCTCGCACAGGAAATATTCTTTTAATCTTTAGTTTTTTGGAGCACAACATTCCTCATCATCACATTGACAATACTTGAGATTGTAAATATGAAGACCTGCAAGAAATGCAGCAGCAGAGTAATTTAAAACCTCTGGTACATGTAAAAAATGAAACTCCTCATTAACAATTGAAAGGGTTAAAAGAGAAAAACCTATCCAAAGTAAAGGTTTCATTATTTTTCTAGATGTTTTTTTTACTGAATTATAAACAGCAATAAAAGAAACTGAAATAAAAAGGATATTTAAACTCGACCACCACCATATTGGAGATAAAAAAAGTAAGGGAGTAAGTACGCAATGAGCCAAACATAGTGAACTCGAAGTTGCACCAAAAATATCAGAGTTTTTTAATTCAATTATTTTCATTTTTGCTAGTTTATGCAAATGAACAAATTTATTTTCTATTACCCAATCAAATGAGATGATTTGTTAGATTACATTAAATTATAATACATTTATATACCACAATGAAAAAGGTCGTTATAATAACTGGAGCATCAAGAGGATTTGGAGAGTTAATTGCAAAAAAATTTCAAAAAGAAAATTTTCAAGTTATTGCCACAATGAGAAATATTGATAGCTCTCCGAGTTTAAAAAAGCTTGAAAATTTAGATATAAAAAAACTTGATGTAACTGTTAAGTCCGATATTAAGAATGTTGTTGACTACACGGTTGAAAAATATGGGAGAATAGACATCCTCATAAATAATGCTGGTTATGGAGCTTTTGGTTTTTTAGAGGAAGCATCCGATGAAGAAATAAGAAACCAATTTAATGTAAATTACTTTGGATTGATTGATTGTATTAAGGGAGTTCTTCCTCAAATGAGAAAGCAAAAAGATGGTGTGATAGTTAATATTTCTTCAATAGCAGGAAGGTTTGGATTACCATTCACATCTTTATATAATTCTTCAAAGTTTGCTGTAGAAGGTTTAACTGAATGTCTTCATTATGAATTAAGCTTGTTTGGTATTGATATTAAAACTGTTGCTCCAGGATCTTTTAGAACAGGATTTCATGATTCAATAAACTTTACAGAAGATGAAAAAAAAGAGGATTTAGATGTCGTAAGAGAAAATCTAAAAAAAGCCCTTGAAGATGGAATTAAAAATCAACCTCCTTTTCCTTTTGGATTTGGTAATAATGATGATGTAGCAAATTTTGTTTTTAAAAAATCTATCACAAAAAGTAAAGTTTCTAATTTTATCGGACGAGATACAAAAATTATAAACTTTTTCATTAAAATTTTTGGTAGAGAATTACTTTTTAAAATCATCAAAAAACTTTGGTTCTCTAGAATCCTACCAAAAAAAGAATTATGAGCAGACACAATATCCAAAGTTTATTGTTTATTTGCTTTCTTTTAACTTTAAACATTTCATGTAATATGAAAATAAATCCCCCAAAAGCAGAAAAAAATCCAAAAAAACTAACAATACATTCTGATACGAGGATTGACAATTATTATTGGCTAAATCAAAGGGAGGATGAAAAAGTAATTGAATACTTGAATCAAGAAAATAGCTACACTAAAGCCAAGTTAAAACCAACTGAAAAACTTCAAAAACAGCTTTTTAATGAAATGAAATCCAGAATCAAGGAAGATGACAGCTCAGTTCCATATTTTTACAATGATTATTGGTACATAAAAAAGTTTCAAAAAGGAAAAGATTATCCAATTTATACAAGGAAATATAAAAGCTTAGAAAATGAAGAGGAAATTCTACTTGATGTTAATAAATTAGCTAAAAATCATTCATTCTACAATCTGGGTGGAATAAGTATTAGTCCTGATAATAAAAAGTTAGCTTATTCTGCAGATACTTTGTCGAGAAGATTATACACTATTTATTTTTTGGATTTAGAGTCCCAAAAATTATACAATGAAAAAATTGAAAATACAACTGGTAGTTTAGTTTGGGCTAATGACAATCAAACAGTTTTTTATTCTAAAAAGGAAGATGTAACTCTGAGAGTTAATAAAATCTTTAAGCATAAATTAAATACTGATTCAAAAGAAGATGAACTTATTTATGAGGAAAAAGATGAATCATTTAGCATAGGTGTATCAAAATCAAAATCTGAAAAATTTTTATTCATTAGCTCAAGAAGCACTCTGACGAGTGAAGTGAGATTTTTAGATGCAAATAAGCCTGATGATGAATTTAAAATTTTTAATAAAAGAGTCGAAGGTCACGAATATTCCATTAGTCATTTCAAAGACAATTTTTATATAATGACTAATAAGGACAACTCTAAAAATTTTAAATTAATGAGAACCTCATTAAAAAATACAAACCAAAAAAATTGGAAAGATGTAATTGAACATAGAAAAAAAATCCTTCTTGAGGGTATTGAAATATTTAATGACTTTTTAGTAGTAATTGAGAGAGATTCAGGACTTGTTAAAATGAATGTAAGAAAGTGGGATAATAGTCAGAATTATTATTTACCTATTGAAGGTGAGACTTACAGTTTATCAATAGGAACAAATATTGACTTTAAATCCACGAAGTTAAGATATAACTTTTCATCTCTTAATACACCTTCATCAGTTATTGATTTTGATATGGAAACAAAATTGTTCGATGTGAAAAAGAAGCAAGAAGTTGTAGATGATAATTTTAATGAGGCAAACTATATCACTGAAAGATTATGGGCAAAATCTCACGATGGGACTAAGATTGCCATTTCATTAATCAGACACAGTGAAACAAAATTAAATGACCAAACTCCATTATTATTGTATGGGTATGGATCATATGGCATAACTTTAGACCCTTATTTTTCAACCGTCAGACTTAGTTTACTTGATAGAGGCTTTGTCTATGCAATTGCACATATAAGAGGAAGTGAATATTTAGGAAGGGATTGGTACGAGGAAGGTAAACTTTTGAATAAAAAAAATACATTTTTAGATTTTATTTATTGTGGCAAGTACCTTATTGATAAAGGATATACTTCTAAAGAACATATTTATGCAATGGGTGGTTCTGCAGGTGGGCTTTTAATGGGTGCAGTTTTAAATTTTGAACCATTATTATTTAATGGAATAATTGCATCAGTTCCATTTGTTGATGTGATGACAACAATGCTTGATGACTCAATCCCATTAACCACTCTTGAGTATGATGAGTGGGGTAATCCAAATGAAAAGGAATATTATGATTATATGCTATCATACTCACCTTATGATAATGTGAAAGAAACCGCTCATACTAATATTTTAGTTACAACTGGCCTGCATGATTCACAAGTTCAGTATTGGGAACCTGCTAAATGGGTTGCTAAACTGAGAGATTATAACAAATCCGACAGCACAATCCTATTAAATACAAACATGGAAACTGGACACAGCGGGGCCTCTGGCAGATTTGAAGCTTTAAAAGAGATTGCAATGGAGTACGCTTTCTTAATTGGTTTAGAAAAAGATTTATTTTAGTTCGATTCTGCTAATATTTCAAGCAGATCCAAAAATAAATTTATTATATCTAAGTACAAATTAACTGCAACCCTGACCGCAGTTCCCCACGAATTATCACCAGCAGCAATTGCTTTTTCTAAATAATTAAAATCATAAATTAAATACAATGAAAATATAACAACTCCACAATATGAGTAAATTATCCTTCTCCTTTCTGATTTAAATACAAAAGCATTCAAAACTTCCACAACTATCAATGCTAATAATGAAATCCAAAGGAAAATTCCGAGAAAACTAAAATCTGTAGGAAAGTATGCTACAATTGCACCAGCTACAATTACAGCTAATGTTGTTCCAGTCATAGCTTGAAAAACTACATTTTGCCACTCTTGATTGTACTTATCGTGAGATAATACATTTTTATTAAAATCGTCTTTTAATTTTTTAAATTCATCAGACATATTATCAAAAGTTTTGGCAGGTTCTGATGCATAGTAATAGATGTATTTCTTTTCATCATCAGCCCCAAACATTTTTTCCACAAAAGTTGCATTTGGATTTTTTTTAACTGTTTTTGATAAAACAGCTTTAGACTTTAGATATTTTCTAAATTTAAATCTTTCTCCAATGTAAGCTATAGTTGGTCCCAATGACCAGCCAATAAAGCCTGAAAAAATAGCAACCATAACAAGGTTTAGAGGATATGAATCAGCATAAATCATAACCATAATAAGAAATAAAAATGTTCCTCCTATTGTAAATACTGCCTCAAGTGTTGTTTCATAGGCTTTATTAAATCTCGCTGATAAAGTAGTGACTACCAGCATGCCACCCAGAATTAAGAATGTTCTGGACATCAATAAATTTGGTTCCATTACTATATATTTTACAAATTTTTGATCGAAAAAAAAAATAAACTGAGCTAATAAAAAACTAAATCTAAATTTTTTATAAATTCATTAATCATTATGAAATTTTATAAACTTTTAACAATAATTACCATTACAATTTTGTTTTCTTGCAAAAAGACAAATGAGAAACCAAGAATTGGGATTACAGGAATCGCAATAGAATCTAGTACATTTTCACCTGCAATAACCACAGAAAAAGAATTTGATATTAAATATAGTAGTGAAATTTTTGGAAGGTATCCTTTTTTTGATCAGAACTATATTGATAACGCAGATTGGTTTCCAACAATGACTGCTCGAGCTCTACCTGGGGGCGTTGTTTCAAAAGAAGCTTACGAATCTATGGTTTTACAAATCATTGAACTAACCAAACAGACTTTACCGTTAGATGGTTTGTTTCTTGATATTCATGGAGCAATGAATGTAGTTGGTATGGATGATCCTGAAGGTGATTTTATAGAAAGAATTAGGGCTGTGATTGGAAATAAAACAATGATTTCAACATCAATGGATTCTCATGGAAATGTTTCAGAAAAATTAGCAAAGTATTCAGATATTATTACATGTTACAGAAAGGCTCCACATACTGATGCTCTTGAATCAAAACAAAGAGCTCTTGATAATTTAGTTGACAGATTAAAATCTGGTAAAGGAAAACCAAAATACAAAGCTTGGATCCCAGTCCCTATACTATTACCTGGAGAGCAAACCAGTACAAGAGTTGAGCCTGGTAAATCACTTTATGAAAAGGTTAAACCCATTGCTGATAGTAAAGGTGTTGTTGATGCTGCTGTTTGGGTAGGATATGCTTGGGGAGACGCACCTAGAAATCACGCTGTTGTGATGACTGTTGGTGATAATAAAAAAGCTGTGGTAAATGGAGCAGAAGAGTTAGCTCAAAGTTTTTGGGATGCTAGATATGAATTTGATTTTGTAGCTCCAACTACAACCTTAGATAGCGCATTAAATCAAGCATTTAATTATCAAAAAAATAAAATTGGTAATAAGCCATTTATCATTAGTGATATGGGCGATAATCCTACTGCTGGGGGTGCCGGAGATGTAACATGGACATTAGATAAATTATTAAAGATTAAAGAATTTAAATATGAAAATGGTCCAGAATTAATTTATGCTTCAATACCTGGACCTGATCTGATTTTAAATGCTTTAAATACTAAAATTGGAGATAAAGTTAGTGGTTATGTTGGAGCTAAAGTTGATGATCGATTTTCACCACCTATTCTTTTAAATGGAATTTTAAAAGCAGTCCATTTAGGAGATAAAAATGCTGAAGCAGAAGTTGTTGTTCAAGTTGGAAGTATTAAGGTGATTGTAACTAATAAAAGAAAACCATATCATTATATTTCAGATTTTACAAATCTTAATCTAGATCCAAAAAATACAGATATTCTTATGGTTAAAATTGGTTATTTAGTTCCAGAGCTTTATGAAATCAGAGGTGATTGGGTCATGGCTTTGACTCCTGGTGGAGTTGATCAAGATCTATATAGACTGGGATATAAGAAAATAAAAAGACCAATGTTTCCTTTAGATAAAGATATGGAAGATCCAGATTTAAATGCAGTATTGATTCCAGTATTAAAATGAAAATAAAACTAATCAATAAAGCTGGTTACCATTCAAAAATTGAAAATCAAAATGGAAATTATATAGATATTGATAATAAATCTGATATAAATCCCAAAGGAGTCAGTCCAATGGAGCTTCTATTAATGGGAGTTGCTGGATGCAGTAGCATTGATATAATTTCTATATTAAATAAACAAAAACAAGAATTTAAAAACTTATATATTGAAGTTGAAGGGAAAAGAGAGGATGGAGAATTACCATCGCTTTTTACTCAGATTCATGCTGATGTTTTTATAGAGGGAGAAGTAGATTCCAAAAAAGCTTACAAAGCAAGTGAACTTTCATTTACAAAATATTGCTCTGTTTCAAAAACTCTAGAGGCTACAGCTGATATCTCCTTTTCAGTATATGTTAACAATAAAATTTGTAGTAAGTAAAATGAATTTAGATAGTGTAAAGCAAAAAGAATTTTTCCCAGGTTTAAAAGGGAAATTGATACATGGCGACAAAATAACGTGGGCGTTTTGGGATGTTGAAAAAGATGCTGAAGTTCCAGAACATTTCCATCATCATGAACAAATTATGCATGTTGTTGAAGGTGAGTTTGAATTTATATTAGATGGAGAAAAAATGGTTTGTAAAAATGGAGATGTAATTGTAATACCTTCAAATATTCCTCACTCAGGTAGAGCTCTAACTAAATGTATTTTGATGGATGTTTTTTCACCTGTTAGAGAAGAATATAAATGAATATTTCACTTAAATCTAAAAATGCTCTAGTAGGTGGAAGCAGTAAGGGGCTAGGAAATGCAGTGGCAAGACAACTTGCTTTGTCTGGAGCTAAAGTTACTTTAGTTGCAAGATCTGAAGATTTGCTAGTCAACACAATCAATGAACTAAATAAACTCACTGACTGCAAACATGAATACTTAATATGTGATTATAATGATCATGAAAAATACTCCAAAATAATTAGTCAATATTTATCTAATAATCGAATTGATATATTAATTAATAATACACAAGGTCCTAAATCAGGTGATGTAAATAGCTTATCAATTGAAGACTACCAAAAAGCTTTTGATTTATTATTTAAAAATACTGTGTTCACAACAATGCTTGCGATTGAAAATATGAAAAAAAATAGCTGGGGAAGAATTATAAACATGACATCGGTTAGTGTTAAAGAACCACTCAGTTATTTAGCATTATCCAATTCTATGAGATCATCCGTTATATCTTGGGCAAAAACTCTTTCAAATGATATAGGGCATAATAATGTTACAGTAAATAATATTTTGACAGGTTATTTTGATACTGAAAGATTAAAAGAGTTGAATTCAGATAAAGCAAAAAAGTTTAACGTAGATGTTGGTGAGTTATATGATGCAATGAGAAATCAAGTTCCAATAGGAAGAATCGGTAGACCTGAGGAATTTGGATATCTTATAACATTTTTAGCATCTGAATATGCTAGCTATATTAATGGAGCAAATATTCCAATTGACGGAGGACTTTTGAAATCAATTTAATCCATCAAGAACATGTCTATTGTAGAGTCAATTTCATTTTTTTCATCAATACTTGGTGAAAATAAATAACTGTATAACTTTTTGTCATCTACAGTAGGCTTTAAAGTTAAATCTTTGTTTGAACTATAAATTATATCCCACTTATCTCTGACCATTTTCCATTTACTTCCATTTTTGTCCCACCAATCAACAGCAGCTTTACATTCGGAGTCAGGCACTTTAGTGTAGGTACTATAGCCTTTTTCATGAGCCAAAACAAACTGCGAATCATCTTCCTTTTGAATTTTCTTGTTGTCTTGATCATGTATCCATCCATCGCTTGTGATTTCATGTCTGTTTCCTCTAATTGTGACATTATAATCAGATCTTTTTGAAAACTCTCTTCTTGGCAGGGGTGCTGGAGTTGTATTTTCCCAATAACTTTTTCCATCTTGGTGAATCCAAGATGCAGATCCCTCATATCGTGGACTATCATCTACTTGAAAAACTTTTTGAGTCCACTGACCTTTAACATCTTTTTTGTCTAAGGAAATATAAGACCATTTATCATTTTTGTCGTAAAGATAAAGATCAGTATTCTGATAAATCCAATCTTGTCTCCAGTGTTTCACAATAGAGGGGAATTGCTTGCTACCAACTATTAATAAATGTTGAATTGAAATTTTATTTTTTTCATCGAGTATTAGTTGACCCCACTCTAATGCTCTGGCTTTATATGTTTTTGATTTTTGATAATCATCCTTCTCAGAAAAAACAAATGTCTCAGCAAAATTAAATTCAATTTCAAAGCAACCACACATAGATTTAATAGATTGAATATCCTTAGACTTCTTACTTTGAGAATAAATAGTAATGCACAACATAATGCACAACAAAGACAAAAATGAGCTTTTATTCATAATTTATTATTTTGAATCATTCTAAATTATAAAATGTTTGCGATTTATTAGTAGTTTTGAAGATTATTTTTAAAAATTGATATATTTAATTAATGATTAAAACAGAGGCCCTTAAATTCAACTACAATAATCAAGTTTCATTTAATTTTCCTGATATTTCATTAAATAAAAATGAAAACTTATTAATTATTGGAAGTTCAGGTATAGGAAAGACAACTCTCTTACACCTTCTTGCAGGCTTGCTTCAATCTAACTCTGGCTCAATAAACCTATATGGTCAGGATATTAGTAAATTAACTCAACATCAAATTGATAAATTTAGAGGACAAAATATTGGTATTGTTTTTCAAAAACCTCACTTTGTCAATTCTTTAACTGTTAAGGAAAATCTACAACTAGCTCAATATTTAGGGAACAAAAAGGACGATTCAAGGATTGTAGATATTTTGTCAAGTTTAGATATTTTAGACAAGGAAAATAAAAATCCTAAAAAATTAAGCCAAGGTGAAAAACAAAGAGCATCAATAGCTATGGCTATTGTAAATTCACCCAAATTAATATTAGCTGATGAACCTACATCAAGTTTAGATGATGAGAATTGTGAAAGAGTGATTAAACTATTAAAAAAACAAGCTTCAGATTTTAATGCGCAACTTATTGTTATAACTCACGATAACAGATTAAAGAAACATTTTAAAAAAACCATAAAGCTTTGAATATTTTTAAATTAAGCATAAAGAATATTATAAGTAAGCCTCTAAGCTCACTTTTGAGTTTAACATTACTAGTTTTTGGTATAGGAATAATTTCTCTTTTACTACAACTAAATAGCTTGATTAAAACTCAAATGGATAATAATCTTAAGGGAATAGATATGGTTGTTGGTGCTAAAGGAAGTCCACTTCAACTAATACTATCTGCAGTTTACCACATTGATTCACCAACAGGGAATATTTCTGTTGAAGATGCTAAAAAAATTAAAAATAATAGAATGGTCGGCTCTAGTATTGATCTTCTTTATGGTGATAATTATAAAGGTTATAGGATAGTGGGTACCGATGATGAGTTCCTTGACCTTTATGATGCAAAAATTAAAGATGGTCGTAAATGGGAGGATCCATTTGAAGTTGTTGTTGGATCAAAAATACATTCGAAATTTGATTTAAAACTGGATGATGAATTAATGAGTTCTCACGGATTGAGAGAGACTGGAGAAGCCCATGGAGATCAATTGTTTAAAATTGTTGGATTACTTGAACCATCAAATTCAGTAATTGATCAATTAATAGTGACATCTCCTGAAAGCATTTGGGATTTGCATGCTGAACATGATCACAGTGGAGAAGAACATGATGATGAGCACGACCATGAACATGATGATGAACATGACCATGAACATGATGATGAACATGACCATGAACATGATGATGAGCACGACCATGAACACGATGATGAACATGATCACGAACACGATGATGAAGAAATTACAGCGATGTTAATTAAGTTTCAAAACCCAATGAATATCATTCAGTTCCCTCGTCAAATTAATGAAGAGACAAATCTACAAGCAGCTGTACCATCATATGAAATATCAAGACTATTTAAACTATTTGGATTTGGAATTGAAACGCTAACATATTTGGCATATCTAATTATAGTTGTCTCAGCTTTTAGTCTATTTATTAATCTTTTTAACTCAATGCGAGATAGAAAATATGAAATGGCCCTAATTAGAACACTTGGTTCATCCAGGAGACAGCTGTCATTTATGATTATTTTTGAAAGTTTAATTTTAACTACAGTTGGATTTCTTATAGGATTGCTAGTTAGTAGATTAGGTGTTATGTTTGTATCTTCGCTAATGGAGGAAAGCTTAAATTACAATTTAAATTCCTTTGGTATTTTAAATGAAGAATTATGGTTATTAATACTTTCAATTTTTATAGGATTAATTTCATCTATAATTCCTGCATTACAAGTCTATAATTTAAATATATCTGAAGTATTAGGTGATGAATAAAATAATTTTCTTTTTAGCTTTTTTTATTACAAATGATGCATTATCTCAAATTGAGATTGATTGGTTTAAACTAAGGGACGTGTATTATAAATCCGAATATAAGGAAGAGATTGGCGGATATTTTCAAACACCGTATTTTGGTGAAGGAGTTGAAAGTTTGGATAATGAATATGTTAAAATAACAGGATACATGCTAACTCTTGCACCTGATGCCGGAGTATTTGTTTTATCTCAAAACCCTTATGCTGATTGTTTCTTTTGTGGATATGGTGGTCCCGAATCAGCTATTGAACTAACTCTTAAGCCTGGATACGATGATTTTTATATGGATGAACTTGTGGAAGTCGTTGGAATATTAAGACTTAAAAGAGAAGATGTTAGTAGCGGAGTATATCTAATGGATGATGCAGTCGCAATTAGAAAATAAACTTAAAAACTGTTTTTGATTTAAATACTTCACCAGGTTTCAAATAAACATTTGGAAATGATTCTTTATTAGGTGAATCTGGAAAATGTTGTGTTTCCAAACAAAAACCAGATCTTTTTTCATACTTAAGACCTTGCTTAGAGCTAATAGATCCATTTAAAAAATTTCCAGTATATAATTGAACACCTGGTTGATCAGTATAAACATCCATTTGTATGCCGCTTTGGTCACTATTTGCACTTGCTATCTTTCTTACACCTCCATCAAAATCATTTAAAACCCAACAATGATCATAACCATTTCCTAAGATTAATTGATTATTTTCAAGATCTATATCTCTTCCAATTTTTTTTGAATTCATAAAATCAAATGGCGTTCCTTGAACTTTCTCAATATCACCAGTAGGTATAATTTTTTCATTGACTGGTAAATATGAATCTGCATAAATTTCTAAATTATGATCTAATACATCACCGCTGCTTTCTCCTGAAAGATTAAAATAAGAATGCTGAGTTAGGTTCAAAATAGTTGTTTTATCAGTTTCAGCATAATATTGAACAGCAAGTTCATTTTCGTTAGTTAGTATATAGGTAACATATACATTTAAATTTCCAGGATAACCTTCTTCCATGTCTTTTGATAAATAGTTAAGTTTTAGAGAGCTGTAATTTTTATCATCATAACTTACCACCTTCCAATTTACTTTATCAAATCCTGTAACACCTCCATGAAGTGAGGTACCATTATTATTTAAAGCTAAATTATATTCAACATCATCTATCGTGAATTTTCCATTATCAATTCTATTTGCATACCTCCCAACGATTGCACCAAAATATGGGTGTTCATTTAAATATGGCTCCAAAGAATTAAAACCAAGTGCGACATCTAATAATTTGCCATTTTTATCTGGCACTTTTATGCTGGTGATAATAGCTCCTAGTGATATAATTTCTACTTCACAATCTTTATTTTTTAGAAGAAATTTATGAACCTCTTCTCCATTATTCATTTTACCTATTAACACTTTACTTTGATTAGGATTTGAACATGAAATTAAAATTAATATTGTGATAATTGTAAATGATATAAGATATTTTTTAATTTCGAGAGCATTTATCATAATTTGGGTCTAACTTTTGATATTAAAAATAGAAAATTAACATGAAAATCTTTTTAACATATTTGCTTACTCTTTTTTCTATTTTATCATTCACTCAAGAAACTAAGATTAAGGCTTACATCGATTGCAGATGCGATGAGAATTACATCAAACAAGAAACTTCATTCTTAGAATATGTAAGAGATCAAGATCTTGCTGATGTAGAGATTTTCATAAGAGATGAAAGAAATCCTACTGGGTCAAGATCATTTGAAATAAAAATTGATGGTAATAATAAGTACCAAGGAATAAGTTCAACAGGCACAGTTGTAGGATATACAAATGATACATCCAGTAGTTTGAGAGATAAATTAGTCAATAAGTTAAAAGTGGTTCTCGTTCCATTTTTAGATAAAGGTGACTATAATTTGAAACTTGATATTGATTCAAATTATACGGATATTCCACCAAATGAAGATAAGTGGAAAAACTGGGTTTTTGAATTATCAGGATCTTATAATGGTGATCAAGAAGAAAGTAGAAAGACAAATAGATATGAGATTGAATTTGAAATTGATAAACTAACTGAAGATTGGAGAATAGGTGCAGAATTAAGAAGAAATGAAACTAATAGAAAGTTCTATTCGGATGATAATGTGTATAAGAGTAATAGAAAAACTACAAGTTTTAATGGGAGAGTTGTCAGAAGTATTTCTGATCACTTTTCAGCGGGGGTATTCTTCGGCGCATATCAAAATACTTATGAAAATATTGATTTCAACAGATATATACAGCCTGCTATCGAATACAGCTTCTACCCTTACAAAGATGTTTTAAGTAAGGAAATTACACTTGCTTACAAAATTAGTACGGGTAAAAGAAATTATATTGAAAAAACTATTTATGGCTATGAAAAGCAAAAGCTCTCATCACAAACATTAAGCTTAAATATTAGATTTAGACAAAAATGGGGAAACGTAAGTTCATATCTTAATGCAACTCAATTTTTAAATGATGGATCAAAAAAAAGATTTTCACTTAGAAGTGATCTAGATATAAGAATCTTTGAAGGTTTAGCAGTTAGACTTTCAGGAAATATAAATTTAATCAGAGAACAATATAGCCTAGCAGCTGGAAATACATCGATTGAAGATTTACTACTTCAGCAAAGGCAAATTGCAACAGACTACAGGACAGGTTTTTCTTTAGGTCTTAGCTATACATTTGGATCAATTTATAACAGCATAATCAACACTAGGTTATAGAAATGTTTTAATTTTAAAAGACTATGAGGAGAATATTATTTTTTATCAGCGTATTATTTAGCGTTCTAATTTCATGCAGCGATGATATTCAAAAATATGATGCTGATGTATATGAAAATGCAGTCAAATACTTGTCTCAAAACATGAATAAGTATGTGAAGAATAATATTATTTCTCAAAAATGGGAAAACGATAATTTACACTTTAGATTAAAAAGTGATACAATATTTAAATCATATAAAATTAATCTAACAAACCTTGAGCTTATCGAGGAAGAATACCCTTTTGATAATACAAGAAGAGTTAGCTATCTTGAGTTTGTTTCACCTGACAAAGAAAAGAGTGTTTATATAAAAGATTATAATCTTTGGGTTAAAAATTTAAAAACCAACAAATCAAAGCAATTAACATTTAATGGTTACCAAGATTATGGTTATGGCACAAATAATGCTGGATGGATTAAAAATGATAGGCCAGTTTTAAAGTGGTCAGATGACTCGAAAACTATTACTACTTTCAGACAAGATGCAAGAAAAGTTGGAGAAATGTATTTAACTACCACCAATGTAGGACACCCCAACCTCCAAAAATGGAAATATACACTGCCTGGTGATGAAAACATATTTGAAATTGAAAGGCTTTTTATTAATGTTGAGACAGGAAAAGTTACCCCTTTTAAGATGAATAGAGATTATCAAAGGTCAACTACAACGGATCATATTGCTGGCAGAGGTGGAGTATTACTTGATGCAAATTTTAGTAAGGATGGAAAAAAATTAGCATTTATTTCTTCCACAAGAGACCACAAAGAAGCTCATTTAAAAATAGCAGATGTTAAAACTGGAAACGTTAAATCTGTTTACAAAGAGGTGACTAAGACTTATTATGAATCAGGCGTTAATGGTGAAAATTGGAGAGTTTTTTTCAAAACAAATGAATTTTTGTGGTATTCTGAAAAGGATGATTGGGGACATCTTTATCTACATGACTTAACAACTGGAAAATTAAAAAATCAAATTACAAGTGGTGAATGGTTGGTTAGAGATGTGTTACATGTTGATGAGGTAACAAGAGAAATATTTTTTACTGGTGGCGGAAAAGAAGAAGGAAACCCATATCATGTTTATCTATATAAAGTAAACTTTGATGGTTCTGGTTTAACTTGTTTAACACCCGAAAAAGGTACTCACAATATTAATGCTTCCAATGATTGGGAATATTTTACAACTACTTATTCAACTTCAAAAAACCCACCTATTACACTCTTAAAAAATAGAAGTGGTGAAACACTTAAAGAAGTCAATAAAGTTGATATTTCGGAACTATTAAAAAATAACTGGCAAGAGCCAATTGAATTTTCAGTTAAGGGTAGAGATGATATAACAGATATCTATGGACTTCTTTACTTACCTAGTTTTTACAATGAAAATCACAATTACCCTGTGCTAAATTATATATATCCAGGTCCCCAATCTGGAAGTATAGGTAATTATTCATTCTCTGTTGCTAAAAGAGATTTTCAAGCATTAGCTGAGCTGGGTTTTATAGTAATAGGAGTTGATGCAATGGGAACACCAGGTAGATCAAAGTCATTTCATGATGCGTATTACGGAAATATGGGTGATAATGGATTGCCAGATAATATAAAAGCCATAAAGGATCTTTCAAAAATTTATAAAGGCATGGATACTGATCGTGTTGGTATTTGGGGTCACTCAGGCGGAGGCTTTGCATCAACCAGAGCAATTTTAGAGTATCCTGAATTTTATGATGTTGCGGTTTCAAGTTCTGGTAATCATGACAATAGAAATTATGAAGCAGACTGGGGAGAAAAATGGCAGGGACTTTTAGAATATATTGATAATGATGCTAGCGATGGAGAAAATAATTATGATCTAAAAAAGACTAATTATGATAATCAAGCTAATCAGCTTTTAGCAAAAAATTTAAAAGGCAAATTATTACTAGCTCATGGTAATTTAGATGATAATGTTCCGCCATATTCTACACTTTTGGTTGTAGATGCATTAATAAAAGAAAATAAAGATTTTGATCTAATTATTTTTCCAAACAAAAGGCATGGCTATGGAGATATGAATAACTATTTTACAAGAAGAAAGTGGGATTATTTCGTTAAAAATTTAAAAGGCATAGAACCTCCAAAAGAGTTTGAGATCAATTAAGTTATTTGAATATTTTCTTTAAAGTTTTTGAAGTTATTCCCCATAAAATAAAACCACTCATTACTGTAAATAGACCCATTAAAGAAAATATTCTAATTAATTTATTATTAAAATCATCTCTTGTTTCATAGTCCATTGTATGTGTCATCCATAAAAAGTCAAACCATCTCCAATCCCTATGTCTTACTGTTTGAAACTGCCCATCTAAGGCAGAAACATATGATTTTAAATTTTCTGTTCCTTCATAAGAAATTACGAAAGCTGGAAGAGGACGTCCTCTGTATTCGTGATGATTTCCAACCTCATATATCTTCTCAACAAGGCTAATTTTATACTGGTCTAAAATATTTTCATTTGAAATTGAAATAGCTTCTTCTTTTGTTATAGAATCTTTTATAGACCCATTAATAGCATTTACCAAAAGTTCACTATTTATCCAATAGTATGGTACATTGTTGAAATCTCTTAGAGATATTGTTTTGATACCATCTTTATAGTCTAAGTCTGAGGGACTAATTAAATTTTTATATTCCTTTTGGACCTTATTTTTTTTGAATTGATCTCCATGAATTTCATCTAAATTAGTCCATGAAAAATAAAGGCCACTTATTGTCCAAAATAGAAATTGGATTCCTAAAAATAAGCCAAGATATCTGTGGGCTTTTCTAAACTTTAGTGATGTTTTTGCAGAAACCAAAACAAATTTTCATTATTCTGGGTTATCACGATACTTACAACAACCATGCAGATTATCATATACTTCATCAGTTGCTTTATATGATGAATTATCATGACCAACATCAGCAATTTTCTTTTTAACATCATCAATAGAAACTTTAGTGCTATTGTAGATGATTGAAAAGTTCTTTGATTGAGGACTCCAACTCACATACTTTACACCTTTGAGGGATAGGGTTGCAGATTCAATTCTTTTCTTACACATATCACAATTACCGCTAACTTCAAAAGTATCTCTAGCATTTTTTTCTTTGGTTTGTGAAAAAGAAATTAATGGGATAACTAATAATAGAAGAAACGTAATTTTTTTCATAATACTAATTTAATATTTTATAACGTAATCCTAAATAATATGTCGAACCAAAAATTGGGCCATGAACAATTGAAGCATCAAAATTTGGATCAAAAGGATTATTGGACATAATTATAGGATTATCTTGTTTAAAGTTATTAATATTTTCACCTCCTAAGTAAACTTCAAATTTATTACTAAAAACTCTGGTAATTTGAGAGTTAACAGAAAAATGAGGATCAACAAGTTCAAAACTATCTCTTGGGTTTTGCATTAATCTTTGTTTACCTAATCTATTATATGTTATATCAAATTTCCAATTTTTATCATTTACTTTATTTGACTCAATCCCATAGTTGAAAAAGATAATATTTCTAGGTTGTAGAGGTTTTTCTTTCAACCCAGATTTATAATATGATTTAACATCATACTTTTTATAAGCAGCCGTTAAATTCCAATTATTTTTAGAAAAAAGAAATTCGAGTTGATAGTTGTCTGATTTAGACTTTCCAAATGCTGAATTATAAAAATTAAATTCACCAAAAGTCTCGTAATCTAAGATCACTTTATTATCAAAAATTGTTTTGTAAAAGTCAAAAATTAAGTTTCCTTGTCCTCCAAACAGAAAAACTTTGTGATCTAGACTAAAGCCTAAGTTAGTGGCCTTTTCCGGATCAACACCATATAATTTTTCGGCAAATGTTTTATTAATATTTTTTCTATTAGATAAAAATAAAACTTGATTTTCAGCAAATATATTAGCAATTTTTCTACCCGTTCCTAATGATCCCTTTATTGAAAAATTATCATTTAATGAATATCTAAAATGTAACCTTGGGGTAAAGAATGAACCTAAATTGTTATGAATATCATACCTGAGTCCAAAAATCAAATTAAAATTGTTAGTGTTGTCGAAACTGTATTCAAAAAAACCTCCAAATGATGAATCAACTCTGCTTAAATCAGACTTGAATACGTACTCATGATAGTCATCGCTAGAAAAATTTAATCCTACTTTTATTTTATTTTTTGTATTTGAAATAATTGAATTATAAATCAAATTAGTAAAGAAACTCTTTTGAGAAATATCATAATCGTTTAGACCATAATATGATTCTTGATCATGAAAATTATATGCAAATTGAAACCCTAAACTTTGATATGGAATATTAGGATTTACATAACCAAGTTTAAAAGACGAATCAAATCTATTTGTAAAAATCTCTCCTCCCCAAAATCGAGATAAGTCTGATTTTTCATTAAAGTCAACACTACCAATTTTTTTATTATCATCCAAGTATCTGATATTTAAAAAACTTACTAATCCATTAGATGCATCTGTAAATTGCCATTTACTTAACAGGTTGATTTGATCTTGAATTGGTTTGTCCAAAAATAAATCTCCATTCTTATCATTCGCTCTTTTTCTATCATTGTAATGAATGAATAATGTGTTTTGTAATTTTTCACTCCATTTAGATCTTACGTGTGCATTTGCCTCAATCCTACCATCCGTACTATTGAACAAATTAAAAAAGAAAGGCATATCACTGAAAGGTTTTTTTATTTCGTAATTAATCTGTCCTGCAATACTTTCATAACCATTTGTTACACTACCCATCCCTTTAGTAACCTGAATGCTTTCAATCCAAGTTCCTGGTGTAAAGCCTAAACCAAAAGTTTGTGAAGCTCCTCTAACCATAGGAATATTTTCCTCCGTTATAAGAATGTAAGGACTTTTTAATCCTAACATTTCAATTTGCTTAGTACCTGTGATTGCATCATTATGGTTGACATCAACAGATGGATTTGTTTCAAAACTTTCTGATAGATTACAACAAGCTGCTTTTAATAGTTCCTCTTCGCTTATCATAACAACATTTTGAGGCATTAAATAGGTTCTTTGAGCTGAGCTTCTTCTTTTAGAAACAGTAACCTCACTTAATTCATTTTGATCAGAAAATTTGAGGTAATGTGTTATGTATTTATTATCATTAACTTCTAAAGTATCAGTATTAAAACCAATGTAACTGATAATTAGTTTATTTGTACTTTGCTCTTTATCAATTTTAAATTCTCCATTGGATTTTGTTATAACTCCTTTACTTGTTCCTTGCCAAAAAACATTAGCACCAGAAATTGGAAAGTCAACACCCTCGTCCTCAAATAATACTTTACCAGAAATTACATCTTGAGAATAAATAAAATTTATTGATGAGATAAATAATATATATAGAAATTTTTTCATTTTTATTTCGCACTAACGAAACATATTATTTGGAGCAAAAATAGCACAGTTTTAGATGATTTAAGCTATTTTTGATTAAGTTTTTAAAATGAGTACGCTAGAGCTAATAGGTTGGATAGGAAATACATTCGTAATTATATCTTTCTTGCATAATGACACCTTAAAACTCAGATCTTATAACTTGGTAGGGGCATCTGCATGGCTCATATATGGAATTGTAGCAAATTCGTATTCAATCATTTTTCTTAATGTTGTAGTTATCTCAATACAAATTTTTAAAATTTCTCAAATATTAAGAGCTAAGAAAAAATTATAGTTTTTTTACCTCCACCCAAAAGGGTAAAATATTTTTTCGATTTATGGTTAAAAATGGTATTAAATCGTAATCTCCTTCATCAACTTTAATATTTTCCATGCTAGCAAATCCTTCATCATCAAGGTAAATCTTTTTTGAATGGACACTATTCCCAATCTCCAAAGTCATTTGCCCATCACTCTCATCAACATTATTAAATTTGAATTTAAAATTATATACCCCACTTTGAAAATTAACTCTCCATAAACCGTATTTCTCATTTTGAGCCCAAATACCTCTTTGTCCACCTGCATCATTTCTATTTAAAATTGTAGGGTTTTCATAAATACTCCCTAAATGAATTCTAGGCTTATTTACCAAGTTTTTTGATTTTATTAATTCATCATACACATCATCCATTCTATTTTTCATGTCCATTGCGAGTTGGTTTTTCTCTAAAATTAAATTTTTAGATTCAGTAGGATCATTAACCAAATCATACAATTCAAAATTTTCAATTTGTGAATCATAATCGGTGTTTCCAACAAGCTTATAGTTATCACTATTTAATGAAATATTTTTATATAGCTCAGGTGATTTTCTTGTCCAGTAAGAGAAAAAATCTCTATTATTTTTATCAATATTTTCATCAAATAAATCAATTCCATCTATTTTTCTATCAGAGGGAATTGTTAGGTTACATAGTTTAGACAAGGTTGGAAGAACATCAATATGAGCGCCAAAAAAATCTATATCCTTTGCCTTTTTATAAAGTTTGGGATAGCTAAAGTAAAGGGGAACTTTAATGCCCCCATTATAAACCTGACTCTTTAAACCTCTAAGATTTGAAACATATCTTGTTTGCTGAGGACCATTATCAGTTAAAAAAATAACAATTGTGTTTTCTTTAATATCTAATTCCTCAAGCTTATATAAAAGCTTTCCAAAATTTTCATCAATATTGGTAACCATACCATAAATCTTTTTTGCATCATTAACATCTCTTTCAGTCATTTCAGAAGTTACTTCTTCATAAAAATTTGAAGGATCAATATCCTTATATAAATCATAATATTTTTCAGGGACTTGCAAAGGAGTGTGAGGAGCATTGAATGATAAATAGCAAAAAAACTGATTCGATTTATTTTGTTCAATAAACTTTAAAGCCTCATCAGTGAAAATATCTGAACAATATCCCTTATATTCTTTTATTTCATTGTTATGCCATAAAGCTGGATCAAAATAGCTCTCATTTCCAGCATAATAATTTGTAAAATCCCCAACTTGACCTATACCTCCTGCTAAATGAATTAATGATTCCTGAAAACCTTGATCAGACGGTCTTGAGGGATAGTTATCTCCTAAGTGCCATTTTCCAAAAATTCCAGTTTTGTAATTTTTTTCAGCAAAAATTTCAGCTAATGTTATTTCACTAGATGACATTATTGCGCCACCATTATATGTATCAGTAACTCCCGTTCTAAGAGAATACCTTCCAGTTAATAAACTAGATCTAGTAGGAGCACAAACTGGGGAAACATGAAAGTTATTGAACCTTAAACTCTCACTAGCAAATTTGTCAAGGTTAGGGGTAATTATATTTTTATTGCCATTGTAGCCAATATCTCCATAACCCTGATCATCTGTAATTACTATAATAACATTTGGATTACTTGTTTCAGAATTATTATTGCATGAAAGCAATAAGCTAGATAAAATGAAGAAAAATAATATGTTGTATTTCATGGAAAAATTAGCTTTTCTAATCTATTATTCCATCAATATTATAGCTAGAAACAAATTCCCAAATTAAACCGCTAGTATTTTTACCGTTATAATTTAATTTATCATCCCAATAATGGCCACCTCCTATTATTTTAATATGTTCAACATAAATATCTCCAGCATCATTATAGTATTTATACTGTTCTATTGAACCATCTTGATTAGTTAATAAATCTTCATTTGGTGTGGTGTTAAAATTTTTCCACCAATCAACTACTTCTGGAATTGATGGATAATATATATTACCATCATATGGAACATCAAAATCATCCGTTCCATGAATATTAATCATTGCCGTAGGGAATTGAGCATCACAACTTTGGTAACTATCATCTAACATAGTACCAGCAACTGAACCAATCGCAGCAAATTTTTTGGAGTTACAAGCTAAATAATATGACATAAAACCTCCATTTGAATATCCAGCAGCGTATATTCTTTTGTTGTCAATTACAGGATAATCAACTATTAATTGATCAATTAAATTTTCAATGAAACCAATATCATCAACATCACTTTTATTATCAGCAGAGGGATTAGAACAATTCCAATGTGAGCCAGTACCACCTAAATCAAGACCTTGAGGATAGACAACTATAAAATTATTACTCTCTGCTAAATCTCTCATATCTGCCGAATTAATGAATTGAGTAGCAATTCCTCCAAAACCATGAAAAACAAACATCAATGGATAATCAATTTCAGAATCATAAGAATCAGGAATATAGACAAGATAGTTTCTATTCACATTGTCATGAGTTAAAGTTTTTGTTTGAAGTCCTGTTATAATTCCATCCTCATCAACCTGAGTATTATCTTCACTCTTACATGAAATAATCATTAATGATAAAATGAAAAAGGATAAATATTTTTTGCAATTCATATTATTAAAATTATGTTATTTAGACTGTGGAATATCTATATTAATTTCGACCATATCCACAAGATTATTTTCACTTCCAAGTAGATATTTAGAAAAATGATTCGCTCGAAGCCAAAAATTATATTCAGACATATTCCCAAAACCATGTCTTTGACTAGGTAATATCATAAAACCAAATTTTTTATTTGCTTTTATTAAGGCATTCGCCATTCTATAAGTAGCCCCAGGATGAACATTATTATCCATATCTCCAGTTACCAAATATAAATGTCCTTTCAAATTCTTTGCCAACGATTGATTCTTATCAATATCATAAATGTATTTAATATTTCCATCATCATCGGTTTCCTCTAAAATACCATGATGCGTTTCACTCCACCAGCTATTATAAATAGAGTTATCATGGTTTCCTGCTTGAGAATACGCAACTTTGAAGAAATCAGGGTAAACTAAAATCGCTGCAGTTGACATAAAACCACCACCACTGTGACCATAAATTCCTACTCGATTAATATCAATAAAATCGTGTCTATTTGCTAATTGTTGTGCAACATATTTTTTATCAGCTAAGCCATAATCTCTTAAGTTTCCATAGCCATAATTATGATACCATTTTGATCTATCTGGATGACCTCCTCTATTCCCTAAAGTGATTACAATAAAACCTAACTGAGCCATTCTATCAAGCCTATCCATTCTAACTGAGAAAGACTTATTGACTGATTCGGTTTGAGGGCCTGGGTAAACATATTCTAATAAGGGATATTTTTTATTTTCATCAAAATCAAAGGGTTTATAAATAACTCCATACAAGTCTGTTATTCCATCATCTGCCTTTGCTTTAAATGTTTCTGGAAATTTATATCCTGATTCAAATAAAGCACTTAAATCAGCAGTCTCCAGATTCATTATTACACTTCCATCAGAGTTTATAAGATTAGATTTTGGTGTTGTATTTACCCTGGAAAAATTATTAACAAAAAACTTATGATTATCTGAAGGATATGTCATTGTATTGAAGTCACCCTTATTTAATAATTTGGGTACTCCACCATTTAAAGAAATTTTATAAGTATGTTCATAATAAGGATCTATTTCTTTATTTACTCCATGAGCACTGAAAAATAAAAAGTTAGATTTTTGATCGTAATACTTAATATTATCACTATGAAAAGGACCACTAGTAATTCGGTTTAACAAATTCCCATTTATATCATGCCTGTAAAAATGTGCCCATCCATCTTTCTCAGACCAATGTATCATTTCAGTTTCATTTTTAATTAAGTACAATGGTCTTGTTTCAATATAAGTATTCATTCTTTCTTCAATTAATACTTCTACCTCTCCAGTGTTGATATCAGCTCTACATACATCCATTTTTTTTCTATCTCTACTCGTGATATTAAAATATATTTTTCCTTTATCAGATAATAATAATGTAGGCCTAAATTCATCATCATAACTAGAAGGTTTAGTTCTTTTACTATGAATATTAATTCCACTTATGTAAGAGATTGTTTTTTGCTTAACTGAATCAATTTGAACTTTTCTTATATCTTTAGATTTAATATCAAAAATCAAAATTTCGTGAGTGTACTCTGCTTCCTCACCAGCCATATGATATTTATACGTTTCGAGTGTAGGTCTTTTTTTACCAACAGAATTTATTACCCACAAATCTTTAATTTTTCGTCTGTCAGTTTTTTGATATACAAAATTTTTGGAATCAGATGACCAATACCCTCTTATTGGAAATTTATCATTTTTCATTTTTTCAATATCCTCGTTATCCATTCCTCTATTGTATCCTCCATATCCAAAATGTTCAACACCATCTTTTGTCCATTGATTTTCTACTATGGTTGAATCTTTTTCATCAGCTACTGCCTTTAGAAAGTTTTCCTTATCCATCCAATATAGATTGTGTTTTTTTGAATAAAGTACAATTGTACTATCAGGTGCTACATTGGCCCATTTTTTCCACTTCTCGTCTTTCTTTTTTTCATTATTAATGATTGTTAATCCATTACCTCCAAGTTTATATTCAAGAAAGAAAACCTTTTTTTCTTTGCTTTTCTTTTTTAAAGTATCAGAGGACTCTACAAGTTCTGAAGATGTAACCCTAAATCTAATAGCAGTTTCATTTTTAACAAACTTGAAATTAAACTTTGGAAGGTGTTTGCCATCATAAGGATCCTTTGTGATTTCTGTTAACCATGCAGCCATTTTATCATTATCAAATAATTCTGACTTTGTTCTTCTATCTGCATCCACTAAATAATATTTAGAACCATTAGTTGTTTTATATTGATACCAAAATTTATTTCCGTTTTTAAGCCAATGAGGATTAACGGTTGTTGAATGAACTAGTTTAGCTAAATTTTTTGGAGAAAACTTATAAGCTAATTCATAGTTTGCCTTGTTATTATCATGAGATTGACTAAAACTCAGATAAGTAAATAAAATAAATAAACTATAACACAATTTTTTCATAAACACCTACTATTAAGTTAATTAAATATAAAAGATAGAATTAAAAATACAATTTTTAGAATCTTTTAAAAAAATTCCAAATATCTGAGAACATATTTGGATATGTTGGTCTTAAATTATGACCTCCATTTTCAACCCTTACATATTTTATTTCTTTATTATCATTACATCCAATGAAAGTATATATTGTCTTATCATTCATTATTTTTTTTTGTGGAGGAAGTGCACACTCAAAATTTATTGCCCACTGCTCTGCACTTTTTAGTGCATCCAAAAAATTGTGGCCAAATGCTATTCCACCATCAATAGGAATAGTCGAATCTTTAGCACCATTTATTTGAAATATAGATAGTGGTTTTGTATTGTCTTTAATTGGCATACTTTCCATAAGCTGACTCACAACTGGAGCAATTGCTTTAAAATGTGAAGTATTAATTCCTAGTTTGTTTACCATCCCTGATCCATTTGAAGTTCCTATTGCATAAATCTTATTCATATTCAAATTATTGTAGTTTTCTAATTCCTTAATAATTGAATTAATGAAAGCCACATCATCAGCTTTTGAAGGTTCTGTCCCTAAATTCCAAGAATCTAGATGACCTTGAGGATAAATGCCAACAAATTCTCCACTATCCGTAAAACTTTTTAACTGATTTACCCATGAAGTATTTTTACCACCTTTTCCGTGTAAAGCAAATACAATTGGATAATCCACATCACTATTAATATTTGCCGATGTTTGAATTATTACTGGTCTTTCAGTTTTGGTTCCTTGAATTATTTGATCAATATAAATAGTCTTCGTAACTAACGATTTTTTACCATTAAGATCCTGGCTTACTAATTCATTTGAACTATCGCATGAAAAAAAGAATATGAAAATCGTTGATATAAAAACTAAATTAATTTTCATAAAAAAATCTAATGATCAGTATTTTAATGTAAATAAGAATTAACAATCACATGGATCACAATTACAAGGGCTGCAAGTACACTGGTTGCAATTATTTTTATTACATGGCTCGCAGTCACAACTACAATTAGTATTCATATTGGTCATTTGTTATAATAAAGTTAAGAATAAAATTATTAGGTATTATTTAGTAAATCAGAAAAATAGGGATAGTAGATTATAACTAATACCATTAACGAACTAATTACAGCAAATGAAACAGCCCCAGCAGAAATATCTTTGATTAATTTAATTCTAGAATCATACTCTGGATTAATTATATCACATATTTTTTCAGCCACAGTATTCAGAGCTTCTATGCTTAATATAAATCCAATTAAGATTATATGAATAATCCATTCATTTTTTGTTATTTCAAAATAATACCCTAGACCAATAAATAGAAGAAAAAAAAGGGATTGAACTTTAATTGAATCTTCATTTTTTAAAAGAAAAAACATTCCACTAAGAGCAATTATAATACCTTTGATTCTTTTAAATATAAATTGCATAATATTAAAACTTAACTTAAAATTATAATAATTATGGATACGCTCAGTCATGCGCTATATGGAAAAGGATTATTTGGATATAAAAAATACAGATGGTATTCATTCTTCTTTGGTATTATACCAGACATATTTTCGTTTGGTATTTACTTTATTTATTTAATTGTTTTTAGTGAATTTGAATTCGGTAGACCCTCTAGGGAGGAACTTCCGTATTGGGTATATGATTTATATGATATTTCTCATAGTATGGTAACAGCTCTAGTTTTTATTGCAATTGCTTACAAGATTAATAAAGATTTTGCATGGCCAATGTTAGCTTGGCCTATGCATATTATTGTAGATTTTTTCACACATAGTATTGAATTTTTTCCAACCCCAATTTTATGGCCAATTTCAGATTATAGATTTGATGGAGTACCATGGTCAAATCCATATGTATTGGGAATAAATTTTATATTGATATTTTTAATATTTATATATCGCTGGAGAACCAGGCTAAAAAATAAATAATGAGAGAAAAAAGCTTTAAACGTTATCTGTTTGATTTTATTGTTATTGTTTTAGGGATTACAGTATCATTTTGGTTTAACCAATTATCAATTAAAAGAAGTGATAATAAAGAGAGAATAAAAGTTCTAAATAATATTGAAAAGGAAATTGCAGAAATAGAGAAATATTGTGATGAAAGACTTAATGCTTGGAATGATGATATAGGATTGTATACGGAATTTTTAGATGATAATTTAAATATTGAATCCATAAAAAATATTACTTCAAGTAAAGGAAGGATTGAGTTTAATTTAATTTACTATAGGGATTTTGAACCACCTATGAATAGATACAATTCTATGATTAGCTCGGGTGATATAAAGTTTATTAAATCAGAAAAAATTAAAGAAACGCTGACAAGACTTCATAATTTGAATTATTCTAATCTTAAAACGTCAGTTGAATATGAAAAATCTTTAAAGCAAGAACTGATTAACATTTTAACCGAAAACCACTCTGAGATATTATTTGCAGCTGATAGTTATAAAACATCAATTGAAATATATTCAAGTCTTTTACATAAATCAATACAAAGCGACCAAGAATTAAAGTCAAACCTGCTAATACAAATGAAGTATTTTAAAAGTAGAGTTAGTCTTCTGAAGCTTTACATGTATACATTGGACGAGTTAAAATCTGAAGTTGAAAATTCTTTAGATTAGTTTACAGCTTGGTACTCGTCAATCACTACATCTCCATCAGAGTTTAACAATTGATCAAGCATAGATTTCATGTCAAAAAAGTCATGTTCTTTAGCAATCTTACCATCTTTCATTGTGATCATGGTTGTTCCAGAAAGATCTAAATAATTTCCTGTTGCTGGAATTCCAAAAAAATCTCCTGTGTGCTTTCCCTTAAAGTTCCAATGTTTTACAAGTCTATTACCCTGACCAAAAGCATCAATAATTTTCCACTCTATTTCTGAAAAACCGTTAAGATAATTTAAATAATGATTTTTTACAGCTTCAATACCAACTACATCACCTTGATCTGTAACAACAACAACATCTTCAGTAAAATTATCAGAATTAACTGTACTTGTATCTCCATCAATTAAAAATGTATTCCAAACATTTTGATACATTTCAAGATCTTTCTCAAGTTGAGCATTAGCATCAATTAATTTTTTTTCAGCAGTATTTCCTCCACAACTCAATAGAAGGAGAGAAAAAAGTATTACATATATATTTTTCATAATTGATTTAAATTTATATAATTATAAATCCAGATGCAAAAAAAACTTTTACTTATAATTCCCATACTATTTTTTTTAAACATTAATGAACTAAAAGTGATTTCATATAATATTAGATACAATAACTCTAATGATGGAATCAATATTTGGGAAAATAGAAGATCAACTATTAAGAATTTTATTGTTGATGAAAATCCAGATTTTGCAGGACTACAAGAGGTTACTTACTCTCAACTAATGTTTTTAACTGAATCTTTAAAAGATTATGATTATATAGGTGTCGGTCGAGATGACGGAAAAACGAAAGGGGAATTTAGTCCAATATTTTATAACAAGAATAAATACAAAGTTTTAACCAATGATACATTTTGGTTATCCTCAACACCTGAGAAAGTTTCTATTGGTTGGGACGCTTCAATGGAAAGAATATGTACATATGGATTATTTGAAAATATAGATACAAAACAGAGGTTATGGGTATTCAATACCCATTTTGACCACATTGGTAATCAAGCAAGAGAAAAATCTACAGATTTAATTTTGAAGAAGATTAACAGTATTAAATCAAAAGATATTCCAGTTATATTAACTGGTGATTTTAATTTAAATGATGATAATTTTTCCATAAAAAAAATTCAAAAACAACTAAAGGATGTTCTAATCAATATCAAAAAAACTGATCTTAATTATGAGACATACAATGGGTTTAAAAATTTAGTTAAATCAAAAAGAAGAATTGATTATATTTTTACTAGAAATTTTGAAGTAAAAGAAGCTAAACATGTCTACATAAAAACCCCATATGGTGGTTGGGCATCAGATCATCATCCAGTTTTATCACTACTTAAATATTAAAAAAAACCCTGCAAACTGCAGGGCTTTAAGAATATGTGATGTAGCGGTATACTTGCTCCCCCTCTTGGACTCGAACCAAGGACCCTCTGATTAACAGTCAGATGCTCTAACCAACTGAGCTAAGGAGGAATTTAATGAAGGCAAATATATATTTAATTTTTGGGTAATCAAATAAGAGAAATAAGAATTAGTTTAAAGCTCTAACCACATCCATTCCATTAGCATATATAAATAATCCAAGAAGTAAAAATAGACCTATATAAGTTGCATATTCCATAAACTTCTCATTTGGTTTCCTTCCACTAACCATTTCATATAAGACAAACATAACATGACCTCCATCTAAAGCAGGAATTGGTAATAGATTCATAAATGCTAAAATTATGGATAATAAGGCAGTGGTTTCCCAAAATCTTTGCCAGTCCCATGCTGCAGGAAAGATTTTTCCAATAGTGCCAAAGCCACCTAGTTGTGAAGCTCCAGCCTTGGTTGCTATATATTGAAATTGGGCTACATAATCGTATAAAGTCCAATAACCATAATCAAAACCAACTTGAATACTTTCAAAAAATCCATAATTTAATTTAGTTGGTTTTGGCATTTGGTTCATAATATTAATACCAATGACTTTATCTTCTGAATCAAAAGGAATCGTTACATCAAATAAACTACCATTTCTTAAGATTTCAAGTTCCATATAATCAGCATTAACAGACTTATTACTATCAAAATCATCCATCTCGTAAATTTTGAATCCATTAACTCTACTAATGATATCCCCTTTAACCAAACCTGCATATGATGCAGGTAATCCAGAGACAACAGAATCTATAACTAAGTCTGGAACTGGAATAAATGATAGCATTTGACCAGATTCCATCATTCTTGTTCCAATATTCTCAGGAATATTTACAATTTTTCTCCCACCATCCTCAGAAATTACTTGAACCTCTGTAAGTCCTCTGGTAAACAACATTTTGTTGATGTCAAATTGATCAACAATTTCTTTACCATCAACTGTTAAAATTTTATCACCATCACTAAATCCAACCTCTTGCATTAATTCAGAAACCTTAAATCCAGAATTCAAATTTTCTTCTGTGATTACGGTCTTTCCCCAGACAAACATGATCATCATATAAAGTAAAAAACCAACAATAAAGTTAACAGTAACACCACCCAAAAGAATAATTAATCTTTGCCAAGCAGGTTTGGACCTGAATTCCCATTCTTTAGGGTCCGATGAGGTGTGATCAGTATCAAAACTTTCATCTACAATTCCAGAAATTTTGACATATCCTCCAAGTGGAAGAGCTCCAATACCAAATTCTGTTTCACCAATTTTTTTCTTAAAAAAAGTAAATGGCCAATCAATAAAAAGGTAAAATTTCTCTACTCTACATCCAAATAACTTGGCTGGAATATAATGACCAAATTCATGAAGAATTACAAGAATTGATAAACTTAGTATTAATTGAAATGCTTTGATTAAAACTACTTCCATATCTAAAAATTGGATGTCAAAAGTAACCTTTTTTGGTATTACAAAAAAACTTAAAAAAAATATTTTAAAAATTATAAATAAGTTAATTTTGCCAGTCCATATGAAAAATAGTTTTTTAAAGAGATACGGCCTTATAATTTTATTTTTTATTGTTTTTTCAGTTGTTGGAGTTTCATCCTTCAACTACGTACAAACCCCAACTAAAAAACTTCCTATATACAGCCCATCAATGGTAAGCGATGAGTTGGTCGAAGAGGATTTAAGATATGTAAAAAAATACCATAGGATTAGTGATTTTTCATTGTTTAATCAAAATGGTGAAAACGTAACTCATGATAATTATAAGAATAAAATATATGTTGCTGATTTTTTCTTTACTACATGTCCAGATATTTGTCCAATAATGACAGGTAATATGCTATACCTACAGGAAAACTTAAAAAATAATAATGATATTATGTTAGCCTCTTTTTCTGTAACACCAGACGTTGATACCGTTGAAGTTTTAAAATCTTATTCATTAGATAAAGGAGTTGATGATTCAAAGTGGAATTTGATGACAGGTGAAAAGAAACAAATTTATGACTTGGCAAGAAAGTCATTTTTAGTAGCTAAAAAAATACACAACGAGCAAAGTCATGGGATGATTCATACAGAAAATTTTGTGTTAGTTGATAAAGAAAAAAGAATTAGAGGATATTACGATGGCACAAATATTGAAGAAATGGATAGGTTACTTGATGATATTAAAATACTTTTAGATTCTTATGAAAAATCTTAAAATCTTATTATTCTTCTGCATATTATTTCTTTCATCATCTAATATTTTAAGTCAAGAATTAATAATTGGAGAGGAAAGAATTGAACCTGGTATTGTTTTAATTTTCGAAGGTGCTGTGAAAGATGTCGTAATACCAAAATCCAATAATTTGAGTGTTGAAGAAACTAATGTACATATTGAAGCCAGAGTTAATTGGGATTCTTTAAATATCCCCGAGGGGACTCCGGCAGGTGGATTTGTACCATTCTTAAAAATAAGTTCTGTTATATTAAATCAAAGTACCGGTCTAAAAACATTTGTTGATCTTACTCCTCATATCAATCTAATTGATAACTTTCATTATGCACGAAATATTGCCCTCCCTGGGAAGGTTGATGATTTATATACAGTTGAATTTAAAATCAATCCTCCACACGTTTATGATTTAGCTTTTCATAAAGATTGGGCTGAAAAATTTGGTAAAGACTTATTCAAAGGAAAATCCTATACTTATGAAGATGTTGACTTTGAGGAGATTGCAAAGGCTAACAGAGAATAAAATTTTTTGCTAAATTTATTTAAATCAAAAAAATATTATGAAAAAGTTACTATTTATAGTTAGCCTATTATTAATTGGCTGCGAGACAAATCAAAACAGGGATAATGCAACATGGACATTTGATGCATCAACTGGAGACTATATTGAATGGCAAAGTGAAAATGATTTTGCAAATGAAATGACAAATGCTGCTTTTGTTCATTTATATAATGTTGAGTATGAAAAAGCAATGGTATTTTTCGAAAAAGCATTGGAATATGACCCATCACTATTTGGACCACATGTAGTTTTAGCTGGATTTTCGGAAGATGGATCTGAGAAACAACAAATGCATATATCTAAAGCTAAGGAATTGGTTGAAAATAAAAATAATACTTCGAAACTTTTTGTTTCACTTTTAGACTTAGATAAAGGAGGAAGTTGGCCACTTGTTACACAAGGTGCTCACGATGTTTGGAAATCAATGAGAGATATTGAGCCGAAAGGTAAACTTATTCATTACTATTATGCATTTACTATTCCTGGAATGGAAAATAAAATTCAAGAAATGGAAACACTTTTAGCTGAGCTAAAAGATGGTACTGGTGATAGTGAATCTCTTGCTGTTAGCGGTGATCATTCATTCATGATAGCTCCAATAGTAAATACACTGGGCTATTTTTATTACAACATTGGAAATAAGGAAGAGGCAAAAAACCTATTTGAAGAGTATCTTAATCTTTATCCAGATGGATATAATTCATATGATTCGATGGGTGAGTTTTATTACAATGAGGGTGATATGGAAAATGCTCTAAAATTTTATAAAAAAGCAAAAGAAATGTACCCAGCTGCAACTTCAGCAAATATGATGATTGAAGAAATTTCAAAATCTTAAATTATATTAAGGGTAAAATCTAATAACGATTTTGCCCTTAATTATTTTCCACTTCTAAAATTAAATCAATTTCTACGGCAATATTCATTGGTAATGAATTCATTCCCAATGCTACTCGTGTATGCTTACCTCTATCACCAAAAACTTCAACTAATAAATCAGAACATCCATTTATAACTTTTGGTTGATCTGTAAAATTAGATGCTGAATTAACCATACCATTTACTCTGATGATTTGTTTCACATTTTTAAGATCACCAATTGCAGATTTAATTGTAGAAATCAAATTTATGCCTGTAGCTCTAGCTGCTTCATAGCCCTGATCAATAGTCAAATCATATCCCAACTTTCCCTTGATGTATTCACCATCATTTTTTAGTGGTCCTTTTCCAGAGATAAATAAAAGATTTCCCGATTGAACAGTATTTACATAATTTGCAACGGGGTCAGATGGAATCATTAGTTCAATTCCTAACTCCTTCAACTTTGATTCAGGATCAAAATTGGAATCTTGATCCTTTTTTTCTGGAACACATGCAACAATTAATAGTAACAGTAAATAAAATGTTTTCTTCACTTTCATATAATATTTTAAATTAAAAATTATCCAAGATATACATCAAGGCTCATCATGACAATGAATCCAGCAATTAGACCCATTGTTGCTAAATCTGTGTTTCCACCTCTCTGACTTTCAGGAATTACCTCTTCAACAACAATAAAAATCATTGCACCAGCAGCGAATGATAATGCATATGGTAATATTGGCCAAACAAGAATTACTAATGCAGCACCAATGACTGCAAAGATTGGTTCTACTACAGCTGATAACTGTCCCCATATCCAGGATTTAGTTCTGCTAAAACCTGCTCTTCTCACTGGCATAGATACAGCAAAACCTTCAGGAAAATTTTGAATTCCTATACCAATTCCTAATGCAACAGCAGCTCCGAGTGTATATACATTAGCAAATTCTGGAATAACTAAAGCACCAAAAGCAACTCCAACTGCTAATCCTTCTGGAATATTATGAATAGCAATAGCTAATACAAGTAAAGAAGTTTTTTTAAGATCAGTCTTGGGACCTTCTGCCTCTTTCATTTTTCCAAAAATATGTAAGTGTGGGATTGCCTTATCTAATATGAACATGAAAAGTGCTCCAATGAAAAAACCAATTGCTGGAGGTAAAAATGATGGCAAAGTTGATTGTCCCAACTCATTCTGAACCTCAACTGCATCAATAGCTGGTGCTATTAATGACCAAAAACTTGCAGCAATCATTACACCACCAGTAAATCCTAAAGCCATATCAAGAACTTTTCTATTTGAGCCCTTGAACAAAAAGACAAGAGCAGCTCCAATAGCTGTCATGATCCAAGTAAATAGACCAGCATAAAGTGCTTGTAATATTGGACTGCTTTGAGATTGAAAAAATTCTAATATAGAATTCATTATTTAGTTAATTAAAACAACCTGTTTTAAAGTTCACACATCAAAGATATGAATTAAAAATCTCTTGAAATAAGTTTATTACAAATCTGTATTAACTCACTTTTTTTATCATTTACAATGTTCAAGTTTTCTAATGAATTAATTGCTTTTGTGGAATAATTTTTAACTAAATCTTTTGTCTTTACATCAACGTTAGCATTTTTGAATAAGTCAAATACTTTTTGAATTTTAGAACCATCATCACTATTTGAATCATTATATAACTGATCTAAAGTTAGAGAATCATCTTCATTAGAAATTTCTTTAAAAACATGGTACATTACCGTTTTTTTTCTCTTGATAATATCTCCACCAATTTTTTTTCCTATTAAATTTTGATCACCAAATAAGTCCAAGTAATCATCTTGTATTTGAAATGCTAATCCTAAATTTAAACCAATATCGTACAATGATTCTAAATCAGTTTCATTGACATCATTTATAATGCCTCCCATTTTTACAGAAGAACCAAGGAGAACAGCCGTCTTATATTTTATCATTTGAATATAATCTGAAAATTTTAATTCATTTTCTTTTTCAAATTCAAGGTCTAACTGTTGTCCCTCACATATTTTTAAAGCAGTATCATTAAAAATCTCCATGAGTTTTTTTTGAATTTTTGCTTCATAATTCTCCAAACATTTATAAGCCAGTATTTGCATGGCATCACCAGAAAGTATTGCCTGATTTACATTCCATTTTAAATGTACTGTTTCGTTACCTCTTCTAATTTTTGAGGAATCCATTATATCATCATGAATTAAAGTAAAATTGTGAAAAAGCTCATTTGCAAGTGCTGCTGATAATGCATAATCAGTATCGTCATTATATAATCTACTTGATATCATAGTTAATATTGGACGAACTCGTTTTGATGGTAATTTTAAGAAGTATTTGATAGGTTCATATACTGAGTTATCATTTAAGTCATTAATAAAATTATCAATGTAACTATTAAATAGATTTGTGTGATCTTTAAAACCTTCCATTATATAAATGCTAAAATACATTATATAAATATTAAAAGGTAAATTAGAGGTTTAGAAACTTAAGAAAGTTATATAGTTTTATAGTTTCTTTTAGATATTTGTAATTATGTACAGAACTAATAATTGTGGAGAGCTTAAAATTTCAGATGTTGGAAAAACTGTAACTCTTGCAGGTTGGGTTCAAAAAATAAGGAATAAAGGTTTTTTAATTTGGATTGATCTCAGAGACAGATATGGGATAACTCAGCTTATCATAAATTCTGAAAAAAGTTCAAAAAAAGTTATTGATTCTGTAAAAGATATTGGAAGAGAATTTGTAATTCAAGTTGAAGGAGAAGTAATTAAAAGAGAAGCAATAAATAAGAATATCCCAACTGGTGAAATTGAGATATTAGTTACAGAAATAAATATTTTAAATTCATCCAAGGTACCCCCTTTTACAATTGAAAATGAAACTGATGGAGGTGAGGAATTAAGAATGAAGTATAGGTATCTAGACCTTAGAAGACCAGCTTTAAAAGACAATATTATTTTTAGGAATGAATTAACTTTTCAAGTGCGTAAGTACCTAAAAGAGGAAGGATTTATTGATGTTGAAACTCCCTATTTAATCAAATCAACACCTGAAGGAGCAAGAGATTTTGTAGTTCCTTCTAGAATAAATCCTGGAGAATTTTATGCACTTCCACAATCACCTCAAACATTTAAACAGTTGCTTATGGTATCTGGATTTGATAAATATGTTCAAATTGTAAAATGTTTTAGGGATGAGGATCTTAGAGCTGATAGGCAACCAGAATTTACTCAAATTGATTGTGAAATGTCATTTGTTAATCAAGAGGATATCCTAAATACTTTTGAAGGATTAGTCAAAAATTTATTTAAAGTTTGTATCGGAGCATCTTTGGAAAAATTTGATCGTATATCCTACGCTGATGCAATGGAACTTTATGGGTCTGACAAACCTGATACACGATTTGGAATGAAGTTTTTAAACCTTTCAGAAAAAGCTAAAGGAAGTGGTTTTAAAATTTTTGATTCCAGTGAATCTATTTATGGATTTACTATTGAAAATGGTGAATCTTTTTCAAGAAAAGATATTGATTATTATACAGACTGGGTTAAAAGACCTCAAATTGGTGCTCTTGGTTTGATTTGGATAAAGCACAATCAAGATGGGTCAGTCAAATCTTCAGTTGATAAATTCTTTAATGAAGAACAATTAAAATCAATGACAGGCTCGAAAGCTGGAGATCTAACATTTATAATTTCTGGTGATAAGAAAAAGACACTTACTCAACTTGGGAGTTTAAGAATACATGTTGGTGAAAAACTAGGGCTTAGAGATAAAAATAAATTTAATGCATTATGGGTTACTGACTTTCCTATGTTCGAATGGGATGAAGAAACTAAAAGATATCATGCAATGCATCATCCATTTACATCACCAGTTGAAAATACAATTGGGGAGGATCCAGGATCAACTCTAGCTAATGCTTATGACCTTGTTATAAATGGAAATGAAATTGGTGGTGGATCAATAAGAATTCATGATCAAAAACTACAAGAGGAAGTTTTCTCTATTTTAGGATTTTCTAAAAAAGAGGCATTTGATCAATTTGGATTTTTACTTGAAGCTTTTACTTATGGTGCACCTCCACACGGCGGTATTGCATTTGGATTAGACAGATTAGCTGCTGTGATGAAAGGTGAAGAATCAATCAGAGACTATATAGCATTTCCAAAAAACAATAGTGGACGAGATGTTATGATTGACAGCCCATCAAGTATTGATAAAGACCAATTGGATGATTTAAATATTAAAATCAAATAATTTGTTTCTACGAATTTTACTATACATTATTTTTATTCTGGATTTGGCTCTACTGTTTTTCGGATTGTATAAAAAAAATACAGATATCGAACTTGGTGAAAAATTAATTGGAAGTAGTGTTCTTGCTTTCTGTTTTATTTTCTTACCTATCTTTCTTTACTACCGCTACAGTAAGAGAAATTTAGAGGATTATATTTATAAAGACTAAGTTTTTTTCAGTTTCCTTTTTTTAATAAAAAAGGCATCAATTAGTAATTTACACTCATTAGATAAAACTCCATAAGAAACTTTTGTTTTAGGATGTAATGTTGTATTTAATTTTCTGTATCCTCTGTGAGGATCACTAGCTCCAAAAACAAGTCTTGATAATTGTGCCCAATACATAGCACCAGCACACATTTGGCACGGCTCCAATGTAACATATAATGTACAATCATTTAAATATTTCCCACCTAAATAATTAGCTGCAGATGTTATAGCTTGCATTTCAGCATGAGCAGTTACATCATTTAGCATTTCTGTTAAATTATGAGCTCTAGCAATAATTTTATCATTTGAAACAATTACAGCACCAACAGGAACTTCATCTTTTTCAAAAGCCGTTTTGGCTTCAGCAAGGGCTTTGGACATATAGAAAATATCTTTTTCTTTCTGGTTCATTAACTTAATTTTTTATACCATTCAAGTGCTAATCCGTCGGTTAAACTAGCAATAAAACAACTAACATCTAAGAGACTTGAATATAAATCTGTATCTCTGTTTAAATATTCCTTTGGAATACATTCCAAAGCTAATTCATCAAATGCACTTACTTTGTCATTTCTCCAATTTATAACTGAATTTGTAAACGTCTTCAAAAGGAAATTTAAAACCTTATATCCTGTGAGTTCTTTTTCAATCACCTCTTTAGACTTATAGACTTTTTCAATACTAATCTCAATTATTCCATCCATTTGTGCTTTAAATTTACTTATGGACATTAAAGATTTATCGAATGTTCCATCCAATATTTTTTCTTCATTTTCAATAAATATTTTTACTGCTTCATTAATTAATGTGTTAATTGCTAATGCTCTCAAGTATGCAATTCTTTGAGACTTCAATCCCATTTTTGAATATTTTTCTTTATCAATTGTATCCTTAACAAGCTTAACTAAATATTCAAGAGCAAATTCTTCAGGAATCCAATCCAGATTTATTCCATCCTCAAAATCAATTAATGTGTAACAAATATCATCAGCCGCTTCAACTAAAAAAGCTAAAGGATGTCTATTGTAATTTGAGTCACCGATTTTTAAATTTAGTTCCTCAGCAACTTCATCAAAAAAGATATGTTGGTTAGAAAAGAAACCATATTTTTTATCTTTAATATTCTTTGTTGGCTTGTATGGAAGTGAGGCTTTTGGGTATTTTGTAAATGCTCCTAGAGTTGCATAGCTTAATCTCAAACCACCTGGTGATCCAATTTTACTTTCTGTTAATATTTTAAATCCATTGGCATTCCCCTCAAAATTACACAGGTCATGATACTGAACTTTTGTTAACTCGCTTTTATATTTTTCTCCTTCACCAATTTTAAAAAAATCTCCAATTGCTGACTCTCCACTGTGACCAAATGGTGGATTCCCAATATCGTGAGCTAAACAAGCAGCAGCTACAATACTCCCAAAATCATTTGTTTGAAATCCATGAATTTGATTTAAATATGGATACTTTTCTAAAATGTGTTTTCCAACTGTACGCCCTAAACTTCTACCAACGACAGATACTTCTAAACTGTGTGTTAATCTTGTATGGACGAAACTTGTTTTTGAAAATGGTACAACTTGTGTTTTGTCTTGAAGTGTTCTAAAAAATGATGAGAAAACAATTCTATCATAGTCAACATCAAATCCAACTCTCGTTTCATCTTGCTCTGACCTAAGTCTTTTTAAACTATCTCCATGTCTTTTTAATGATAAAAGGTTTTCCCATTTCATTAATGCAATTTAAATATTTTTGAGAATTGGAAAGATGAAAAAATAAATGTTTTATAATTTAAATTTCATCAACCTTGCAGCTGAGCTACTTTTTTCATCTTCAGAGGTTATCCAGAATGTTGTTGGATCAATAATTTTTATAGCCTCAACCTGAGTTTTCCCGATTGGGATTTCATACATATCAATTTTTTGATTTTTATTGTTTAAACTAAAATCAGTAATTATTAAAACGTAATATTCATCAAACTTGATAGTTGATGTCAGAGCTAATGTATTTGTTGCTTTATCGTAATCACCACCAGTGACTATTGAATCAGTATTTAAACTACCAATTTTTTTTGCCTGATAATTTCCTGCATTTTTTGGAAGAGAGTAGATTTCAGTAATTTTTTTTCGTTTATTTTTTGTGAATATTAATAGTTTGTCCTCAAAAGAGATTAAAGCTTCAGCATCATACTCTGATCTTCTATAAATTCTCTTAAATTTTTTTTGTTCTGGATATGAAAAGTTTATAACCTCAACATTTTCATTAGAAGACTTTTGAATTGGGATTTTAACAATAGATAAATTTTTTCTTGTATCATAATTATTCCCCATGTTAGCAACATATAAAAACTCTTCGTCTTTAGTTATGTCCTCCCAATCAGTATTTTTAACCCCAGCAATCTTTCGGGTCTCAACTATTTTTCCTTTTTCATCTAAATAATATAATGCTGGATCCCCACCAGAATCATTGTGTGTAACAAATTGACCGTCTATAATCTCTAATCCAGATGTTTCATCAATAATTTTTGATAAACTGATGTCTGTTGTAATTTTCTGCGAATAAGAAAATTGAAATACAATAAGTGTAAGTAGAATACTAATTCTCATTTATAATTTTTCTCCAATCTACTAATTTAAAATTTTGATTCAAACCATCATTATCATCATCTTGAGCAATAAAAAATCCCTTAGGAAATTTTTTGGTAGAAATTGAAGTTACATCAATACCATCAGTTTCAGTTGTACCATCAATAGTTTTTCCAGAAATAACTCTAAAAAAGGTCTTAGCCTTTAATGATTCTCTTTCAATAAGTAAATAACCATTAGATCCTTGAACAGAAGAAATTAAATACCCTTTACTATCGCCATCGTCCCTCAATGCCAAACCTTCAAAGTCAGGTTTAAAAAATTTATTTTTCTTAAATATTAATTTTCTTTCCTCATCAGTTGTTGGAAAAACATTAATTTCCCATATACCTTTTCTTTCTTGACCTATATAAACTTTTCCTTTAGACTCATCTGCTACTATACCTTCAACTAAAGAGGAAAATCTTAATTTTCTTTCAAATTTAATTTCGGGACTTGATTCATCATTATTATAACTCCACTGCTCTACATTTCCTTTTTTATCACTTACAAATAAATATGTATTATACTTATCATCATAAAAAGTAATTCCATAAACATCTTTTAAACTTGGAACTACTTCACGAACTATATTATTTTCTAACTCTCCTTTCGAATTAAAAATATAAAGATCAATACTATTGTATGTTCTATTTGTTCCGGCAACTAAGTATTTATCTTGACTGGACTTGGATGGAATTATATCCACATTATTTATCCTCCCAACCTCATAATCATAGAGCTTATTACCCTCTAAGTCATATACAATTATGCCGAATTTTTTATCTGATGAAACAATTAAACTTTTTTCTGGATTGATTAGGTTTTCTAAAACACACATATCATCTGCTGCATCATCACCAGCAAAAACTGGCTCTGTTTCTACATCAGCTTCAACTTCCATATATAACAAAGAGCCTAATAAATTAGACTCTTGTGAATTTAATATGCTAGTAAAAATAAAACTAGCAAAAAATAATTTTTTAAACATTAAAAATCATATTTTAAACCTACATTCCAGCTTAAATTATAATATTCAAGTTGCATAGTTTTTTCAACAGTACCTTGATAATATCTTAAAGGCTGATTTGTTAGGTTTTTCCCCTCAGCAAATATACTAAGTTTGTCAGTAATTTTGTAGTTAGCATTTACGTCCAAAAATGTTTGCTCATCATAATATCTGTCTTCATAAGCATCTCCACTCAACTCATCCAATGCTTCGCTTGCATAATTCATTGATGCTCTAACAAAAAATTTATTTGCTTCATAGGCTAACGATAAGTTATACATATTATCAACTTGACCAACTAATGGAATGTCATCTCTACCTTCAACTCTGTCTGTCGAAGAATTGGTTGAAGTATAGTTTCCCATAAAAGTGAAGTTATTCAAGAACTTAGTTTGAAAACCAATTTCAAAACCATTCAAAGTAGCTTTTTCACCATTTCTAAGTTGACTCATTTCATAACCATCATCACCAGCATATGTATAATTATTAGTAGCAAACTTATAAATCCAGTCATCAATACTTTTATTAAAAAACCCTACTGAAAATAAACCTAATCCTTTAAAATAATATTCAGCCATAAAATCAATGTTAGTTGATAAAGAGGCTTTTAAATCTGGGTTTCCAAGTGAAAGTTCTTTATCGTCAGAATTTGAATATTCGTATGGAACTAGATCATAATATGATGGTCTTGATAATGATTGAGTTAATGCAAAGTTAAAGTTCAATTTATCATTTAAATCCCATTGTAAAGTAAGATTTGGAAGAATATTAGTGTAACTATTATCTCCAGTTACTGATCCAATATCTGCTGGTGTCTCATCCTCTTCTTCATCAAAAACTTGACCTGTATATTCAACATTTGTACTTTCAATTCTAGCTCCTGCAATTAAAGTTAAATTATCTCCTAACTTATCTTTAATCATAGCATAAAATGCAGTTATATTTTCATCTGCATCGTAATTACCTCCTGCAAATTCATCCATAACATAGGAGTCAAAATTAGGGTCACTAGGGCCTCCTAACGATAAGTTACCTAATGCTGCTGCTGTCAAGAAATTACCACTTTGATATTTTTTACCCGGTTGATAACCTGGTAATGTAGCATCAAAATATTCAACACCACTCATGTCAGATAATCCATTATCATATTCATACCAAATATCATTTCTGTCTTTAGTTTTACTTTTGTATTTGAATCCAAATTTTACTTCATCATTGACATTATATGGTAAATCAAAGTCTAATGAAAAAGAAGTATTAGTTTCTTCAGTACCTTTAAATGCTTGTTCTGTTTTCTTATAACCAAACTGACTTACATCATTCCAATCATTGCCAGCATATACAAAACTTGGAAATCTAGGATTTGATATATCTAAGGATGATATTGGAACTCCTTTTTGCTCATATCTTACATATCTTTCGTCAGGTCTGTTCTCACTAGCAGATGAAAAACTCACTTTCCAATCCATTCCGAGTTTACCAAATTGATGATCACCACCGAAAGAATATTTCTGAGTCTTTTGGTCCTCTAATCTTGTATTTTTATTTCTATCATTATTACCTCCACCTTTAGTTTGCCTTCTAACTCTCACTGTCATATCTTCCATATCTACACTACCGACTCTCATTCTATACCTGTTTTCCCAATCATCTCGGTGGTTATATATTGATTTAAAGTAGAGCTGATTATTATCATTTAAGTTCCAATCTAGGTTTAAACTTAAACTTCGTCTTGATCTTTTAACATCATATCTTCTTATATCCATTTCGCCAATAGCTCCATCATCTGCCCAATCAGCTGGATCATTCCATTCAAACTCAATATTATCTGAACCATAATCTCTAGTTTGAACAGTAGCAGATAGTGTATAACTAAATTTTTCAGAAACTTCGTTTCCTATTAATGCTGTTATATTTGAATTATAACCGCCTTGTCTTATTGGGTTTCCACCTCCAGCTACAGTTGCTGATGCCCTAAAACCTGTTGGATTAGATCTTGTAATTAGGTTAACAGAACCACCAATTGCATCAGCCTCCATATCAGGTGTTAATGTTTTATTTACCTCAATTGACTGAATCATTGCTGATGGTATTAGGTCTAACTGAACGTTTCTATTATCCCCTTCTGCTGATGGAATTCTATCTCCATTTAATGTTACAGAATTTTGACCAGGTCCTAATCCTCTCATTACAATATTCCTTGCTTCACCTTGGTCTCCTTGCATACTAACACCAGCAATTCTTTTAATTACATCACCAACATTATCATCAGGAAATTTTCCAATCTGATCTGCAGAAACAACATTGGTTACATTAACATCAGATTTTTGCTTATTGAGTCCTTTAATAATTCCACTTTGAAATCCGGATACTACAACTTCTCCAAGTTCACTTACAGCTGTTTCTAAAGTAAAGTCTAGGGTATTCGAACCCTCAAGAATTGAAATTACTTGCTCAACGGTTTCAAATCCAATATAGGATACTTTTATTGTTTGCTCACCATCAATGCCAACAATAGTGTAAAATCCATTAAAGTCAGTAACTACAGCTTTTCCTGATGGTAAAGCTTGAATTGTTGCACCAGGTAATGCAAAACCATTACCATCTGTAATTTTCCCTTTTAAAGTAGTTGTTTGTGAAAATGAAATGCTTATTAAGCATAGAGTAAATAAGTTTAAAATAAATTGTCTCATAATTAATTATTGTGATACAAAATTATTTTACTAAACCAACTACTATGTTACCATACAGTTAAGTTGTGTTATGAAATTGTTAAGTTACTTAGTGAAATTCTAGATTCTAATTGCTTGCTACAATTTTTTTAACCCAAGACTTGTGGCTTAAGATTTTATTTTTATTGTAATAAACCTCAATAATTTGTTCGTTATTCCAAAAAAACCACTTTCCATCTTTTTTTCCTTTATTAAATTCACCAATTACTGCAAGATTACCATTAATATCATAAGATTCTAATCTACCATGAAGTTTATTATTTTTTAAAAAACCTACCTGATATAGCTCCCCATTATCATGAAAAATTTCTACCCTAATCAAATCATTTAACTCAATGGATTGTTCATTGACATTATCTTGAGAGTACATATTAAAAAACAGTAAAAAAGCTGAAATAAAAATTAAATTTTTCATATTATGATTGTTATATATCAAATATAAAAAATTATTTACATTAACCTAACATTTACTTAACATTAAATTAACATTAAAAATATAAAATACTGATATACAATTACTTAATTAATATAATTTTATTTCAAAAATTACTATTTACTTAACAATAATATAATATTGATTATCTATTAATTATATATCTTCGTTGACTAATGCAAGACTACTATTTAATACTTGTCATAATCCTTGGAATATTAGCGATTATTGATTTGATGGTTGGAGTGAGTAATGATGCTGTAAACTTTTTAAACTCAGCAATTGGATCAAAAGTGGTTTCCTTTAAAACTTTAATGATTATTGCTAGCTTGGGTGTTGCTTTTGGCGCAATGTCATCAAGTGGAATGATGGAAGTTGCCAGAAAAGGGATATTCAATCCTGAAATGTTTCTATTCTCTGAAATCATGATAATATTTATTGCAGTTATGATAACAGACATATTATTATTAGACTTGTTTAATTCTTATGGTCTTCCAACCTCAACAACAGTTTCCATTGTTTTTGAACTTTTAGGTGCTGCTGTTGTCATATCAATAATTAAAATTTCATCCAGCAGCGATGCATTTATAGATTTATCAACATACATAAACACGTCTAAAGCAACTCAAATAATTTTTGGAATATTTTTGTCCGTCTTAGTTGCCTTTTCAATAGGGGCATTGGTTCAGTTTTTATCCAGATTAGTTCTGTCTTTTAAATTTGAAGAAAAAAAGAAATGGTTGGGTTCAATATTTGGAGGAATCGCCTTAACATCAATATTTTATTTCATTGTAATTAAAGGATTAAAAGGAACACCATACTCATCAAGTAGTTTTGAAATTTTAAATGGGAGTACTCTTTCAAACTATATAGACAATAATCTAGTATCAATTGTTATTGTATCACTTCTGTTTTTAACATTTTTATCGTATTTAATCAATTCTATTTTAAAAGTAAATATCTATACAATTGTAATTTGTGTTGGAACATTTGCATTAGCATTAGCATTTGCAGGGAATGACCTTGTGAACTTTATTGGTGTGCCAATTGCTGGATATCAATCATACCTTGCGTGGATTGGCTCTGGAGTTGAAGCTGATGCATACTTTATGGGCGCATTATCAGAAAAAGTCGCAGCACCAACATTGATACTGCTTGGTGCAGGTGTAATTATGATAGTTACATTATGGACTTCTTCAAAAGCTAAATCTGTTATAAAAACATCCATTGATTTATCAAGACAAGAAGAAACAATTGAAAGATTTGAACCAAATTTTCTTTCTAGAGGACTAGTTAGATTAGGGGCTTATTTTCAAAAAAGTTTTTTAAAAATACTTCCAAATAATTCAATTAATTTTATTGAGAGACAGTACATAAAACCAAAAGTAAACACGCTAATACTTAGAAAAGATAGACCTGCATTTGATAAAATTAGAGCTTCAATTAATTTAGTAGTAGCTGCAATTTTAATATCAATAGCTACATCTTACAAGCTACCACTTTCAACAACATATGTAACATTTATGGTTGCTATGGGAACATCTTTAGCAGATAGGGCGTGGGGAAGTGACAGTGCTGCTTACAGAGTTGCAGGTGTAATTAATGTAATTGGCGGATGGCTTATGACTGCACTAATTGCCTTTTTGGCTTCAGGTCTAATTGCTTCAATTATCTATTATTTTGATCAATATGCTTTATACCTTTTAGTTCTTATAGTAGCAATAGTTTTGACTAAAAATTACTTTACTCATAAAGAAAGAAGAACAAAAGAAATTGAAGAGGAAGAGCTAGAGTTAATTGAAAGTAAATCAATAAAAGGTGTAATTTTTGAAAGCTCTAAAAACATTACCAAATTTTCAAAAAGAATTAGTAAGCTATATAAAAATCTACTAACAGGAATTAGCTCAAAAAATATTTTACTATTAAAAGACAGTGAATCAATAGTCAATAAACTAGATAAAGATGTAGATCTTATCGCAAATAATGTTTTCTATTTTATTAAAAACTTAGATGAAGCAACTTCACAATCTGCATCTAATTTTCATATGAGTGTTCTTGAATCTTTAGAAAATATAACAAGACTCACTCAATCGTTATTAAAGTCCAGTTCTAAACATTTTAAAAATGAACACAGGGGGCTAACATTCCAACAATTAAGAGAGCTCAAGGAGATTGAAATAGATTTAGAATTATTTTTCAACAAGGTTATAGAAACTTTTGAAAATAAAAATTACAAACAAATTCAATCAATTTTTGAGATTAAAGAAAGTGTAAGCAATTCTCTGGAATCAAAAATTAAATCTCAAATTTCTAGAACGAAAGAGAAAGAATCTAGCCCAAGGAATACAAGGCTTTATTTTGAAATCCTTAAAAAAACTAAAAAAATTACTGAAAATTATATTGAAATTTTAGAGCTGTACTCAGATAAGTATGATGAGAAAATCAGCCCTACACAATTTGAAAATCAAGATTAAAATTAGGAACCACACATTAAGCAATCATCTCCCTCATCATTCTTGTTTTTTTCGATCATCTCCTTTAATTCTTCTGCAGTTAATGGCTCAACAGGGATTTGAGAAACGGCATCAGCAGTTGGTGGAGGTTCAGCGACAGATGCTGTTGCAGCAACCTCTTCTTTAACCTTTTCTTCTTTCTTAGTATTATCAAGTGTAAATTTAATTGCATCTACAGCTGACTTTGTTCTTAAGTAATACATTCCAGTTTTTAAGCCTGATTTCCATGCATAAAAATGCATTGATGTTAACTTGGCCATTGTAGCGCCTTCCATAAATAAATTTAATGACTGAGACTGATCAATGAAATATCCTCTGTGTCTAGCCATATCAATTACATCTTTCATTTTTAGTTCCCAAACTGTTCTGTAAAGCTCTTTAATATCCTCAGGAATTCCATCTATGTGTTGGATTGATCCATTTGCTTTCATTAACTCTTGCTTTAACTCTTCAGTCCACAAACCTAATTTTACAAGATCTTCTAAAAGATGTTTGTTTACAACAATAAATTCACCTGAAAGAACTCTTCTTGTGTATATGTTTGATGTATAAGGCTCAAAACATTCATTGTTTCCAAGTATTTGAGCGGTTGAAGCAGTAGGCATAGGTGCAACCAATAATGAGTTTCTCACGCCATTCTTTTTAATTTCTTTTCTAAGGCCATCCCAATCCCATCTTCCACTTAATTCATCATCCTTAATACCCCACATGTTGTGTTGAAATTCACCTTTAGAAATTGGAGACCCTTTATAAGATTTATATGCCCCCTCTTTAATTGCTTCTTCCATTGATGCGGTCAAAGCAGCAAAATAAATTGTTTCAAAAATTTCTTGGTTTAGGGTTTTTGCATCATCACATGTAAAAGGCATTCTTAATTTTATGAATGTATCGGCAAGACCTTGCACTCCTAATCCAATTGGTCTATGTCTAAAATTTGAATTCTCAGCTTCCTTAACTGGATAATAATTTCTATCAATTACTTTATTCAAATTCTTAGTAACTCTTTTAGTTACTTTAAATAGTTCCTTGTGGTCAAAAGAATTATTCTTAACAAACATTGGAAGAGCAATTGATGCGAGGTTGCATACAGCAATTTCGTCTTTAGATGTATACTCTAATATTTCAGTACAAAGATTTGAAGATCTGATTGTACCTAAGTTTTTTTGATTTGACTTTCTGTTACATGCGTCCTTGTATAACATGTACGGAGTACCAGTTTCAATTTGAGCTTCTAATATTTTTTCCCAAAGCTCTCTGGCCTTAATTGTCTTTCTTCCTTTTTGATCTTTCTCGTACTTTAAATAAAGTTTTTCAAACTCTTCACTGTGTGTATCATACAATCCGGGACACTCGTTTGGACACATTAAAGTCCACTCTTCATTACTTTCAACTCTTTTCATGAATAAGTCTGGAATCCACATTGCATAAAACAAGTCTCTTGCTCTCATCTCCTCTTTACCATGATTTTTCTTTAATTCTAAAAAGTCAAATATATCTGAATGCCATGGCTCAATGTATATTGCAAATGATCCTTTTCGTTTTCCTCCACCTTGATCAACGTATCTAGCTGTATCATTGAAAACTCTCAACATAGGAACTATACCATTTGAAGTACCATTAGTCCCAGCTATATATGATCCGGTTGCTCTAATATTATGTATGGACAATCCAATACCACCAGCTGATTGAGAAATTTTTGCTGTTTGCTTTAATGTATTGTATATACCATCTATGCTATCATCCTGCATTGTCAATAAAAAACATGAGGATAGCTGAGGCTTTGGTGTTCCTGAATTAAATAATGTAGGAGTTGCATGAGTAAAATACTTTTTTGACATCAAAGTATATGTTTCAATTGCAGCGTCTAGATCATCCAAATGAATACCAATAGAAACCCTCATCAACATATGTTGAGGTCTCTCAACGGTAACTCCATTTAACTTTAGAAGATATGATCTCTCAAGTGTTTTGAATCCAAAATAATCATAGTTGAAATCTCTGTTATAAATAATTGTGGAATCAAGTTTCTCAGCATTTTTCTTAATTACTTTATAAACCTCGTCTGACAATAATGGAGCTTTTTTATTTGTCCTTGGATTCACATAATTATACAAATCATCCATAGTTTGTGAGAATGATTTCTTTGTGTTTTTGTGAAGGTTTGAAACAGAAATTCTAGAAGCTAAATTAGCATAGTCTGGATGAGTTGTAGTCATTGTAGCAGCAACTTCTGCAGCAAGGTTATCAAGCTCTGATGTAGTTACACCATCATAGAGACCTTCAATAACTCTCATTGAAACTCTGACTGGATCCACAAGTGGGTTAAGACCATAGCAAAGCTTTTTAATTCTTGCCGTTATCTTATCAAACATTACTGGCTCCTTATGGCCGTCTCTTTTTACTACAAACATTTGGTACTAGTTGTTGTTCTTATAAATTTAATTAAAAATCTTCATCAAAACTGATCTCTTCAGATCTAGTATCATTATTTAATACTCCAGCTTTTTGATACTCCGAAACTCTTTTTTCAAAGAAGTTTGTTTTTCCTTGTAAAGAAATCATATCCATGAATTCAAATGGATTTGTTGAGTTATAAACTTTATCACAGTTAAGCTCAACCAAAAGTCTATCAGTTACAAATTCCAGATATTGAGTCATTAGTTTTGCATTCATTCCAATTAGACTAACTGGAAGTGATTCTGTAATAAACTCTTTTTCTATTTCTAATGCATCAGTCAAAATCTCAGTGATTCTTTCTTTAGGAACTTTATTTACAAGGTGATTATTGTGCAGGTGTACGGCATAATCACAGTGTACACCTTCATCTCTTGAAATAAGTTCATTTGAAAAAGTTAAACCAGGCATGAGTCCTCTTTTCTTTAACCAAAATATAGAGCAGAATGCACCTGAAAAAAAGATACCTTCAACACCTGCAAATGCTATTAATCTTTCTGCAAATGAATCAGACTCAATCCACTTTAATGCCCAATCTGCTTTCTTTTTAATTGCTGGAAAGGTTTCGATTGCATTGAATAGTTTATCTTTTTCAGCATCGTCTTTAACATACGTATCTATCAATAATGAATAAGTTTCTGAATGAATATTTTCCATCATTATTTGAAAGCCATAGAAAAACTTGGCTTCAGAATACTGAACCTCATTAACAAAATTCTCAGCAAGATTTTCATTAACGATTCCGTCAGATGCAGCAAAGAATGCTAAAATATGTTTGATGAAATATCTTTCATCATCATTTAATTTTGTTTTCCAATCTGTCAAATCTTGGTGTAGGTCAATTTCTTCAGCAGTCCAAAAACTAGCTTCGCATTTTTTATACCACTCCCATAAATCGTGATGTTTAATTGGGAAGATGACAAATCTATCTTTATTTTCTTTTAAAATTGGTTCAACCATAACGTCTAAATGTAAAAATGAATTAAATGCAATAGAGCTTTACTAAGTGTATATAGTAGCATGCAATAAAGCTTAACAAAGATTCTAAATTGTTATCAAAAAAAAAAGAATTAATTATTCACAAATTGTATTAGTTTTTAACAATTTTAAAAACTTAAATAAAAAATAAAGCGATTAATAATTTGAATTTTTATTTTCGAAAAATATTATGTTAAAATATATAGGTCTTGCAATTTCCATCATTATTTTAATAATCAATTTAGTATACTTTGATTACAGTGATGCTATTTTTTCAAACGATAATAAGGTTGCGCTAATTGGAATTTTTGGGAGCTTATGCGCTATAGTACTAATATTAATTTTAATTATTTCTGAAAAAATAAATTCAAAAATTAAAGGTCAATAATTTGATCAACTTGAACCCCAGCATTAATCAAAAAATCTAACCCAGATCTGTCTTTATATTCATTAATGTAGACTACTCGCTTAATGCCAGATTGAAAAATCAACTTACTACATTCCGTACATGGTGACAAAGTAACATAAAGGGTTGCTCCAATACTGGATTGAGTTGAGGCTGCAACTTTCATAATTGCATTTGCCTCAGCATGTAAAACATACCACTTAGTATAACCTTCATCGTCTTCACAGTTATTATCAAGTCCAGTTGGGGTACCATTATATCCGTCAGAAATAATCATTCGGTCCTTAACAATTAAAGCTCCTACTTGTCTTCTTTTACAATAAGATAACTTAGCCCATTCACTAGCCATTTTTAAATAAGCCTTATCATACTTTAATTGTTTTTTATCAATCATATTTCTAAATAAATATTAATATAGTTAATAAACAAACTATAATGGAAATTAATCGAACGTAATTTTTTCTAAAGCCAGGATTGATTAAAAATAAAATTGAGTTCAAAATCAAAATTGAAGTTGCTATTAATATTTGTGCGGTTTCAACGCCAAATGAAAAACCAATCAATGCCACAAGATCGACACCATCATTAAATGTTATTTGATTAAAAAAGTTTGCAAAACCAAATCCGTGAATTAATCCAAAAAATAAAGCAATCAGTATTGTTAAATAACCGATTTTTTGTGTGGACTTTAAAAAAAATAGATTTGTTAAAGCAGAAATAATTATAGTTACTGGAATTAAAAATTCAATAATCTCAGAGTTTGGTTTAAATATATTGTATGATGAAATTACTAAAGACATTGAATGGCCAATTGTAAAAAAAGTGACAATCCAAAATAATTTTTTCCAACTTTTAAATGAGTATACAACTGAAATTGAAACAAGAAATAGCAAATGGTCATAGGCACCTATGTCCATTATATGACTGAATCCAATTTCTAAATAAAAAATGATTTGATCTAAATTCATATTCCTCTTTGTTTTTTGATGTTTTCATATGCAGCTTGAATTTTAGAAAATTTTTCCTTTGCCGCCTTTACATAAACTTCACCCAAATTTTGAACTTTATCAGGATGATGTTTTTTTGCTAATTCTCTGTAAGCTTTTTTTAATTCATCATTAGTACAGTTTTTATCAATTTCTAAAATTTTATAATCAGAATCTGAAGATTTAAAGAACATCGCTTTAATACTTTCAAAATCTATTCTTGAAATATTTAAATATCTAGTGAATTCCAGCAACTTCTCAATTTCACTTTTTGAAACATTTCCATCAGCCTTAGCAATATTAAAAAGAAAATGAATCAATTGAAGGCGAGTTCCATAAGTTGTTCTCCTTAAAAAAAAACTACATATTTTTTCAGCAGAAATATTTCGTTTATCAATATTATTATTGAACTGTTTAAATAAAACCTCAGCTCTAGCTTGCCCATATATCGATATAAAATAATTTCTAACATATTGAAGTTCCTTTTGGGAAACATTTCCATCTGATTTAATTAAAATAGATGCTAAAGCCAATAGATTTAACTCAAACTCCTTTTTAATATTGTTTCTAATTTTTATGAAACTATTTTTATCTATTTGATGTCCAATAAATAAACCGATAAAAAATCCAGGTAACCTAAAAATATAAAACCCAATAATTCCTAAAATCCACTTATACATGATATGATGTTCAAATTTACAAATGTCAATTAATAGTTCTTTATTATATTTGAAAAAATAAAATTATGTATCCAGAAGAAGTAGTAAAACCAATGAAATTAGAATTAACATCTAATGGATTTGTAGAATTATCAAATGATGATGATATCAAAAAATTAATTGATGATGATACATCAGTGATAATGGTAAATTCTGTTTGTGGTTGTGCTGCAGCAAATGCTAGACCAGGAGTTATAATGTCATTAAATAATGAAAAAACTCCAAAAAATTTATATACAGTTTTTGCTGGAGTTGACAGAGAAGCCACTAATTCAGCTCGTGAATTAATGTTCCCTTTTCCTCCATCATCTCCTTGTATTGCGTTATTTAAAAATGGTGAGCTAGTTCACATGCTTGAAAGACATCATATTGAGGGAAGAGAAGCAAGTTTAATTTCCGAAAACTTAAAACAAGCTTACAACGAGTATTGCTAACTAGTCTGATATAGGTAATTCAATTTTAAAAATAGTACTCCCCTTTTTTGAACTAAAATCTATGTTTCCATTGTAATTAGTTACAAGATTTTTAAT
>Ga0208878_1000025_pt1 | contig 46388 bp, 45 predicted proteins | sample Knorr_S15_td_Sur_FD_185600 | JGI IMG/M metagenome (GOLD analysis project Ga0208878, IMG submission 185600) | Marine microbial communities from Southern Atlantic Ocean transect - Knorr_S15_td_SurfaceA_ad_5m_LV_A (SPAdes) (version 2) | ecosystem: Environmental > Aquatic > Marine > Oceanic | place...
GGATAAAGGTAATTTTAATATCAAACAGGAAACAATGAGGGAAATTTCTAATACAAACTTAGCTGGTAAAGCTTCAAAAGGCGTTGTTACTGGATGGCCAGGTCAAATGACAGGAAAAGAAACACTTGCATTTATGATCGATAAAGCTGCCAGTACGAATAAGGGGTTTGATCCAAGTACAGGATATGATTATATCCAGTTAATTTCAAAGTTTACAATGGGTGCTGTTTTTTATCATCAAGCTTGTGATAATTATTTAGATGAGAAAATGGGTGCTGATAATAAACCTAATGATAAGCCTTATAAAGAGGGTAAGCATTACACAGGTAAAGAGCATTCATGGGATGAGGCTTTTGGATATTTTGGTGCAGCAGCTCATACATTAAAACTTACACCAGAACAAAGCTATAATGTTGCTAAAATGAAAGATCTTGAAGCAGCAGATGCCAATGGAGATGGTATGGTTGATCTATTAAGTGAGATGACTTTTGCACATGCTTATTATGCTTCAGCTTTTGATAAAGGTGGTAAAACCAATTATTTAGCTACTATCACAAAAGCATTTGTAGATGGACGTCAACTTATTGCAGATGCAAACGGTGAAGCATTGTCAGATGCAGAAAGAGGCAAACTAGTTAATTTAGCTGGAGTTATTTGTTCTAATTGGGAAAAAGTCATTGCAGAGGCTGTATTCAAATATGCTGGCTCTGTCTATAATGACATAACAAAACTCGAAGAATTAGTAGCGTCAAATTCTGATACTAAAAAAGCTTTTAGAACTTATGCAAAACATTGGGGTGAACTTAAAGGTTTTGCAATGTCACTACAAACTGGGAAATATAATCTTGGTGAGACAGCAACTAAATTAAATAGAATGATTGGAATGGGTCCATTACTTATGAATGCTTCACAAGTAACAGGAATGAACTCAAGTGGTGAATATTTGAAAGACGAAGGATCAGGTTGGGGAGAATATAAACTTCACATGCTTAAAGTTCAAAAACTAATGGTTGATGCATTTCAAGTAGAGGCAAGAAATAAAGATAAATTGTCTGATATGAGCAACCTTGCTGAAAAATTAGGTGGAAGTAATAGTTCAGAAAATGATTAATTATGAATTAACTTATCACTAAGAAAATGATTGATTTTTTTTCAAACATTTTCGAGCACTTCATAGACCCGCGCAAGCGGGTCTTTGTTGGTTATTTAGCAATTTCCATACTTATTGCACTTATTTGGCTAGTATATTTTAAGAGAGTAAATCTAAAAAGCTCATTAAAATTTATTTTTAATAAGAATATATGGTTTTCTAGTTCGTCAAAAGCAGACTTTTTTGTTTTCCTAATAAACCGTATTATATCAATAAGTATTTCTCCAGTTTTAATTACACAACTAGTAATCGCAACAGCAATTTTTTATTGGCTTCATGAAATAAGTTGGTTAAGTTCTGGTTCTTTTCAAAATACACCTGTTCAGGTTGTTGTTTTTCTTTTCACACTTTTTATATTTTTGCTAGATGATTTTTCAAAATATTGGGTTCATCGTTGGATGCATAAGTGGCCCATCCTCTGGGCTTTGCATAAAGTTCATCATTCAGCTGAAGTTTTAACTCCAATGACAGTTTATAGAACCCATCCATTAGAAGGTATTGTTTTCACATTAAGAGGTACATTTACTCAAGGAGTTTCCATATCAACATTTATTTTCTTTTTTGGAAATAATGTTGATCTTTTTACCGTGTTAGGAGCTAATGTTTTGTTGTTTTTATTTAACACAGCTGGCTCTAACTTAAGACACTCTCATATAGGCATTAGATATTGGAGTTGGCTAGAATATATTTTAATTTCTCCTGCTCAACATCAGTTGCACCACTCAGTTGCCCATAGGCACCATGATAAAAATTTTGGTGCAGCTTTAGCTATTTGGGATTATATTTTTGGTTCCTTGCACCACTCTGTAGAAATCGAAGAGTTAAAACTAGGTATTGAGACAAAAGAACAAGATTTTAACAAATTATCGACATTATATTTTTTCCCACTTATTGAAATAAAAAATATTTTAAAAAAGAAAATTCAAAATTTTTTTTATTATTTGAAACTAGTAAAAAGATAAATCTATTAATAAAAACTTAGAGGTAAGCAATGAATTTTAGAAAAATATTTATATTAATTTTTTTAACTTATATTTGTAACATACCAATTTTATTTGCTAAGGAAATCAATATATATTCACATAGGCAACCATTTTTAATTAATCCTTTTTTAGAGGCTTTTACTAAAGAGACTGGAATAAAAACAAATGTAGTTTATGCCACTAAGGGACTAGCGCAAAGATTGAAAGCAGAAGGAAAAAATAGTCCTGCAGACGTCATTTTGACTGTGGATATCGGTAGATTATATATTTATGAAGATATGGATTTATTAGCTGAAATTAATTCTCCTATTTTAGATCAAAATATACCAGCTCACCTTAAAAGTAAGAGAAATACTTGGTTTGGACTTTCAAAAAGATCAAGAATTATTGCGACTTCTAAAGAAAGAGTTAAAGAAAATGATATACTTAGAGTAGAAGATTTAGCAAAGCCTAAATGGAAAGGAAAGATCTGTAGTAGGCCTGGCAGTCATGTCTACAATAGAGCTTTAATGGCCTCTGTGATAGCAGAATACGGTCTAGAAAAAGCTGAAGAGTGGGCTACTGGTTTGGTATCAAATCTTGCTAGAAGACCTCAAGGAAATGATAGAGCACAAGTAAAAGGAATTTATGAAGGACTTTGTGATATTGCAATCATTAATAATTATTATTTTGGAAAGCTAAAATATTCAGAAGATCCAGTTCAAAGGGAATGGGCTAAATCTATGCGATTAACTTTTCCTAACCAAGAAGAAGGAGATAGGGGAGCTCACATTAATATATCTGGTGGAGGAGTGGCAAAACACTCAAAGAATAAAGAATCAGCCATAAAACTTCTAGAATTTCTTTCCAATAGTAAATCTCAAAAAATGTATAGTGAGATAAATTTTGAATATCCTGTGAATGTTAAAGTTGAACCATCGGAAGAGTTAGTTAGCTGGGGAAATTTTAGAGAAGACAAAATTTCAATTGAAAAAATTGCTCAATTGTCTATCGATGCGCAAAAGATAATTGATAGAGTTGGATGGTAAATCTTTGATATGAAAATGCCATCCTTAAAAAGTGAGAGTTTTTTTTTCTCAAGCACATTAATTTTTTCTTTTTTATTTTTATCTCCTATCATTGCTTTATTTATCATAAGTGCAAATAATAGTGACGGTATATGGGAGCATCTTTTAGAAACTGTTTTATTTAAATATATTTATAACACTGTATTTCTGATGGTTGGTGTAATATTTTTATCTCTTTTTATTTCAATCATACCTGCATGGTTAATATCAAATTATGATTTCAAATTTGCAAAATTTTTTGATTGGATTTTAGTTTTACCAATTGCATGTCCTGCTTATTTGGTAGCTTATGCATATACTGACTTTTTAGAGTATGCCGGTCCTATCCAAAAATTTGTCAGGTTCTTTTTTGATTATAATTCTGCTGATGAATATTTTTTTCCAGAAATAAGATCTCTTTGGGGTGCAATTTTTGTAATGTCATTTGTGTTATATCCTTATATTTATGTTCTTGCACGAACAGCTTTTAGAAAAGCGCCATTAAGTCTTTACGAAACCTCTAGATTGTACAACAAATCAACTTTTTTTTCCGTTGGTTTGCCATTAGCAAGACCTGCAATTTTTGCTGGCTTAGCATTAGTTTGTATGGAGGTAGTATCAGATTTTGGTACAGTAGAGTATTTTTCATTAGAAACTCTTACTTTAGGAATATTTAATGTTTGGATTGGAATGAATAGTATTACTTCTGCGGCTCAATTATCAATAATTACGTTCATTTTTGTTATTTCTTTACTATTAATAGAAATTAAATCGAGAGCTGCTAGTAAATTTCATGATACAAGTAAAAGAAAAACTTATATTTCTTTAAGGAAACTAAATAGTCAAAAATCAATTTTATGTATTTTGATTTGTCTTTTCCCTCCATTTGTTGGGTTCATTATTCCTGTATTAATTTTAATCTCTAACAGTTTATATGCATTTGATTATGAACCGATTAATGTGTTTATAAAACCTTTTCTAAATTCTATTTTGGTTTCTTTTTTATCTGCAGCTTTTGTAGTTTTATTTTCTTTTTTAATTGTTTCATATAGCAACGAAACTAAATCTAAATTTGTTAAAACGCTGGCAGGTATTTCATCTACGGGTTATGCCTTTCCTGGTACTATGTTAGCTATCGGAGTTGTGATTTTTATTGGTTTCTTAGACAATCTAATTAATTCAATTGATAAATACATTTTTATTATTCCAAATAATTTATACTTTGGGGGTACTTTTTTTGTTCTTTTGTTTGCTTACATTGTAAGATTTCAAGCTATAGGGTTTGGTTCATTATCCTCAGGTTTTCAGAAAATTCCTCAAAATTTATTTTCTGCAAGCAGATGTCTAGGGAAAACTTTCTTGGGGACTACGATAAAAGTTACTTTTCCTTTGTTATTCCCATTTTTAATAGCTGGCGGTTTATTGGTATTTGTAGATGTTATGAAAGAATTACCTATGACGCTACTTCTCAGACCTTTTAATTTTGAAACTCTAGCAACACAAACCTATCAATACGCCCATAGCGAATTAATGGCTGAAGCCTCAATACCTGCATTGATGATTGTTTCTTCTGGATTAATTCCAGTTTTTTTTATGAATAAATTACTTAGAGATATTTAATCTTTATTTACTTAAATTATTTATACAGGCTCTCTTCTCAAACTTTGGCACATACAGTGTACTCCTCCCCCACCTTGAGTAATCATGGAGAGGTTTGGATCAAAGATTTCGAAACCTTCCGCTTTTAAATTAGCCTTCAGCGTTTTAGAAGCTTCAGGCAGAAGCACTCTATCTTTTCCTAGTGCAACCACATTACAACCAAGTTCTATAGTTTCTTGGAAAGGAACTGGAATAATTTTTATTTTTTTATTTTTTAGCCAAGTTACTATGTTTGGGTCTGTACAATCTAAACAAACTGCAGCTAGTTTTTCAGCTAACATAACAACCATCAAATCAATATGAACATAATAAGGATCAATATCAGTTATGAATACTTCCCATTCTTCTTTTTCAAACCATTGTTTTAGTTGCTGAGCTGCTCTTAAATGAGATCTACCTTCTTCTCCTTCCCAACCAATTAAAACGCAACCAGGTTCAATTACGTTGAAATCACCACCTTCAAAATGACCAGCTGTTATAAAATCATAAATCGGTATACCTAACTTATTATATGTTTCAATTGCTCTATAGTTTTCACCTCTTCTCCACCATTGTGCCATGTTAGTGATTATTGCCCCAAAAGGTGTCATGATTGAACTATCTCTAGCAAAAATTTGATATGGCAATTCAGGGTCAGGTTCATGTTTGTGTACTTTTACACCTGCTGAAGAGTATGCAGATATCATTTCTTGATATTGTTTTTTTGCAGTATCAAGATTGTATTCTACATTTCTACGAATAGTTTTTTTTGATACTGAGCTAGTTTTTAACCACTTATAATTTTCAACTGGCCCTAATAATACATCTTTAAGAACACCGTACTCAGAATTTGCACCCCAATAGTTTAAAATAGGGGTATTCCCGTTATCATTTCTATTTTTTAAAGTAAAATCATTAATTATATCTTTCACAGATTTACTCCATTATTTTAAATTAAAAATTACAAAATTATTTTTGTGTTTCTTTAAAAATCTTATCTAGTGCTCCAGGTTTCATAAATGGGTTTTGATAAAGAGTATCATGGCTTTCTACCCCAACATCAATTATACAATTCGTCTGAGGCCTAGCTACACATAAAAGTATATAGCCATCTTGAGACTGTCTTTTGTTTAAAGCAGTTGCATTTGGTTGTTTTACTTTGCCATCAATGAGTTTGGCAGCACATGTAATACACCCACCATACCTACATGCTATAGGTAAAAGGTGACCCATATTTTCTACTGCATCTATAATGGCTTCATCATCACCCACCGTTACTTTGAGGTTATTCCTGTTTCTTAAAGTAACGGTATATTTTTTCATAGATGAAGCCAATTGATATTAATTTAACTAATTAAGTCCAAATATCAGAAGAACAATCTCCGCCTGGATATCTGGTTTCATGTGCTCTTGAAGGACCATCGGGTTCTTTCCCAAAATCAACAATAAATTTATCATTAATTTTCATTCCTCCATTTTCAGTATCGCAATCAACGACCACCATTGCACCTCCTTCATCCTTCATTCCTGGATAAAACTGATTATCCCAAGTAGAAAAAAGCGAAGTGGTAACGTATAGGCGTTTACCATCTAAAGATAATTGTATCATTTGAGGTCCACCTTCTATTTTTTTACCGTTAATTTCTGGAGCTTTTCCTAACAAACCACCAATCCATGCTTGACCAGTTAATTTTGGATTGCTTGGTTCTGAAATATCATATTGTCTGACATCTCCATGAAGCCAATTAGCAAAGTAAAGGTATTTATCATCCATTGACACCAATATATCAGTAATCAATCCAGGAAGTGGGACTGGAAAGAAATCCACTTCTATGGAAGCAACATCAATTACTTTTTTTACTTCTGGATCTGCTCTTTCAGTATTATAATGAAATATGTTTGATGAAAGAGTTGCTCCAACATACCCATGACTAGAATCAGGATTATGAAGCATTCTTGTTTCCAACGGAATTAGACCTTCCTCACCAAGATCAAATGTTTTCTTAACCTCTTTTTTATCCAAGTCCCAAAAGTGGATTCTTCTTCCATACTTATCTTTTCCTACATCATCTAATTCAAAACCTGGTTGAAAGGTTTTTGGGGCTGCCCATTCTGTTGACACCATCATATTTTTTCTAGGCTGATACCAAAAATCATAACTATATTGGATATCCATATCTTTTAATGATTTCGTCCAAGGACCAACTATTTCAAAATCTTGGTTCAAATGTAGATATCCTCCTGGAGATCCACCCTCTGCATCTCCGAGCATAGAAACTATAATGTCTTTACCCATACAATGAACGGTATGTGGCGCAGAAAGATTTGTTTTTTTCTTAACCTCTTCACCATCCACAACTTTAAATATAGAAGGAGCTCTTGGATCAGTTTTTGTATCAATTATATAAAAGTTAGATGTTCTTACACCAGGTAAAATTAAATATTTTCTTTCTTTACTTGAGTCACAATGACATGATGAGCAAGCATTCCATCCAGAATGATGAAGTTCATCACCTATATTGGGCATAGGTAATCTATGTATGACCTGGCTGTATGTAGGACTATTTTCGTCAGCATCAATAGTAGCTAAATAGTCAGGTTTTTCTATACCTGTACCTGTATAAATACATACCGTATAAACTATTTTTTCTTTTGGTGCCTTTACTGCCTCTGCAGGTGATGCATATCCTGGTCCTGTTGTTTGATCTAACATTAATTTCCCCTTCTGATTTAAATAAAATATATCAATTAATAATTAATTAGAGGTTAATAAGAAAACTATCTCCCTACAAGTAAATAATTTTTGATTGATTAAACACATTTTATAGAAAACATAATTTAACCATAGTGACTTGACTTGTATCTTTATTATACTCATGATCAGTTAATATATTTATTGGGGAGAAGAAAATGAAAACAAAAGCTGCTTTGGCTGTTGAAGCTGGTAAACCACTAGAAATTGTAAATGTTAATCTAGAAGGTCCTAGAGATGGTGAAGTTCTTGTTGAAATTATGGCAACAGGTGTTTGTCATACTGATGAATTTACTTTGTCAGGAGCAGATCCAGAAGGAATTTTTCCAGCCATACTTGGACACGAAGGAGCAGGTATTGTGAGAGAAGTTGGGCCAAATGTAAAATCACTAAAAGTTGGAGATCATGTGATCCCTCTTTATACTCCTGAATGTAGAGAATGTGATTACTGTTTGCATCCTAAAACTAATTTATGTCAAGCCATTCGAGAAACACAGGGACAAGGTTTGATGCCAGATGGTACTAGTAGATTTACAACTGAAGATGGAGACAAAATTTTTCATTATATGGGAACCTCTACCTTTTCCAACTTTACAATCATGCCAGAGATAGCAGCAGCTAAAATTAGAGAAGACGCCCCTTTTGATAAAGTATGTTATATCGGTTGTGGAGTGACAACTGGGATTGGGGCAGTCCTTAATACTGCAAAGGTAGAGCAGGGTAGTCGTGCTATTGTTTTTGGTTTAGGAGGTATTGGACTAAATGTAATTCAGGGACTTAGAATGGCTGGTTGTGATCAAATAGTAGGTGTTGATTTAAATCCCTCAAAAGTAGAAATGGCCAAAAAATTTGGAATGACTGACTTTGTAAATCCATCTGAAGTTAAAGACGAAATGGTGCCATATCTTGTTAATCTTACTAAGGGTGGGGCTGATTATACTTTTGATGCAACAGGAAACGTAGACGTAATGAGAACTGCACTAGAAAGTGCTCATAAGGGTTGGGGAGAAAGTATTATAATTGGTGTAGCTCCAGCTGGAGCTGAAATTTCAACAAGACCCTTTCAACTTGTCACAGGACGTAGTTGGAGAGGAACTGCATTTGGTGGTGCTAGAGGAAGAACTGATGTCCCAAAGATTGTGGACTGGTACATGGACGGAAAAATAGAAATTGATCCAATGATAACGCACAAAATGCCATTAGAAGATATTAATAAGGCTTTTGATTTAATGCATAAGGGTGAAAGCATAAGATCCGTGATAGAGTACTAATTTGCTAAATAACATAATTAACAAAAAGATGATGAGATGATAGAATTAAAACAAATTTCAAAAAGCAAATGTTATGAAGGAGATCAATTTGTATTTTCTCATCATTCAGAAGTTTGTAATTGTGATATGACATTTGGTATTTATATCCCAGTACATGAAAAAAATGAAAAGCTACGTCTAATATGGTTTTTATCCGGACTTACATGTACTCATGAAAATGCTATGGTCAAGTCTGGAATTCAACGCTGGGCTTCTGAGGAAAAAATTGCTGTTATCTTTCCAGATACATCACCTAGGGGTGAAGCTTTACCAGATGATGACAGTTTTGATTTAGGTCAAGGTGCTGGTTTTTATGTGGATAGTACTGAAAATCCATGGCAAAAAAATTTCCAAATGTGGTCATACATAGTGGATGAGTTACCTAATTTAGTTCTAACAAAATTTCCCTTAGATCAAGAAAAACAATCAATAATGGGACACTCCATGGGAGGGTTAGGGGCTCTTAATATTGCAATTAGAAATCCTGAAATTTATAAGACGGTTTCTGCTTTTGCTCCCATTTCTAATCCTACAAAAGGAATATGGGGTCAAAAGCAATTTGAAGCTTATTTAGGAAAAGAAACAGAAAACTGGAAAAAATATGATCCTTCAATCTTACTTAATGAACAAGGTTACAAAGGAAAAATATTAATTGATCAAGGGACAAAAGACGATTTTCTTAAAAATTTAATGCCTGAAGCGCTCGAAAAAATTTTTAATAACAGAAATAACGGAGATCAACTAAGGTATCAAAAAGATTATGATCATAGCTATTTTTTTGTATCTTCCTTCCTAAAAGATCATGTTCTTTGGCACAAAGATAATGTAAAATAAATTATTAAATTAAGCCTGCTTAATATAAAATAAACAGGCTTAATTATTTTTGGTTTTACGACAATAAATCAAAACGATCAGAATTCATTACTTTAACCCAAGCTTTAATAAAATCTTTCACAAATTTTTCGTTGTTGTCATCCTGAGAGTAAAGCTCAGATAATGATCTTAATTCAGAGTTTGAACCAAAAATTAAATCACAGCGTGATGCTTTGCGTAAAACTTTACCTGTTTTCCTGTCTCTACCTTCATAGTAATTAAAAGATTTCTCTGACCAAACTACGTCCATTCCAAGAAGTACTTTGAACCACTCGTTAGATAATTCGTCAGTTTTTGTCCATAACCCTTTTTCATCTGCAGAAATACCAATTGAACGCAATCCTCCATATAAAACAACCATTTCGGGTGCAGTTAATCCAAGTAGGTGTGCTTTATCGAGCATCATTTCCTCAGGAGATACTGTATATTCTCCTTTTTGAAAATTTCTGAAACCATCTGCATTAGGTTCTAATACTTCAAAACTTTCAATATCAGTCTCTTCTTGTGAAGCATCTCCTCTTCCTGGTGAAAATGGAACATCTAAATTAGTAATTTTCTCAAGACCAACATTCCCAGCTAAAACTATAGTATCAGCTAATGAAATATCATTTTTCGAGGAAATAGGTTCAAGAATATCTAAAACTCTTGCTAATTGCTCTGGTTTATTAGCTTCCCAGTTTTTTTGCGGTTCTAATCTTATTCTTGCTCCATTAGCTCCACCTCTCATATCTGAAATTCGAAATGTTGAGGCTGAAGCCCATGCTGTTTCAATCATGTCCTGTGCTGAAAGATTTGTTTGTTTAATTTCATTCTTTATTAAATCTACGTCGTAATTGCTATTACCTTGAGGAATAGGATCTTGCCAAATTAGATTTTCTTTAGGAACTTCTGGCCCTAAATACCTTACTTTAGGCCCCATATCTCTATGTAGTAATTTAAACCAAGCCCTTGCAAAAGCATCTGAAAATTTTTCAGGGTTTTTGTGAAAATCCTCAGAGATTTTTTTATAATTACTATCTGTGATTAGGGCAATATCTGCAGTAGTCATCATAGTAGGGACTTTAATACTACTATCTTCAACATCGGGTGCTAAATCTTCTTGCTTTTGGTCGACTGCATGCCATATGTGCGCTCCAGCTGGACTTTTAGTTAACTCCCACTTATAACCTAGGAGCAAATCAAAATATCCATTATCCCATTTAATAGGATTAGTAGTCCAAGGGCCTTCAATTCCGCTTGTAATAGTATCACGGCCAAAACCTTTTCCAAAGTTATTACTCCAACCAAAACCCATATTTTCAATAGGTGCACCTTCTGGTTCTGCAGAAACGTTCTCTTCAACACTTGCGCCATGTGCTTTACCAAAAGTGTGACCTCCAGCAACAAGGGCTACAGTTTCTTCATCATTCATAGCCATCCTTGCAAATGTTTCTCTTATGTCTCTCGCGCTGGCTAGTGGATCAGGATTACCATCAGGACCTTGGGGATTCACATAAATTAACCCCATTTGAACTGCAGCAAGAGGATTTTCAAGATATCTGTCGCCTGTATATCTTTTATTATCTTTTCCAACAATAAGCCATTCATTTTCTGCACCCCAATATATATCCTCCTCTGGATGCCATATGTCAGCTCTTCCACCACCAAAACCAAAAGTTTTTCCACCCATTGATTCTATGGCTACATTTCCTGTTAAAATCAGAAGATCTGCCCAAGAAATTTTATTACCATACTTTTGTTTTATGGGCCATAAAAGACGACGAGCTTTATCAAGGTTGCCATTATCAGGCCATGAATTTAGTGGTGCAAATCTTTGAGCTCCTGTTCCACCTCCGCCTCTACCATCACCTGTTCTATAGGTTCCAGCAGCATGCCAGGTCATTCTTACAAAAAATGGACCATAGTGTCCGTAGTCAGCAGGCCACCATTCCTGACTATCAGTCATTAAATCTGTTAAATCTTTTTTTAAGGCAAAATAATCCAGTTTTGTGAATTCTTCTTTATAACTAAAATTTTCATCCATTGGATTTGATTTTTTATCATTTTGTCTTAAAATGCTTAAGTTCAGTTGGTTGGGCCACCAGTCCTTATTTTGTGCTCCAGAATTGTGTGATGAATGAGCTCCATGCATAACTGGACAAACGTCTAAAGTATCTTTCATAAACTTATTTCCTTCCTCAGTATCATTAGTGGGTAATATTTAATAAAACATTATCATAAAAATTTTATAATGAAACTTGAATTTATTGACGCAGTAATTCTATCATTAAAACAACTTAAACTACATCTGAAATTATGTTTTTTAATAATCAAATTATTTACTGTAAATATATAAAAACTTAATTTTCTTCAATCTATTAATAGATTAATATTTTCATCTTTGTTTCTTGTTTATTTTAATTTCTGCTGATATTACATCTTCCAAATAATTATAAAATAAACTGGTTATGTCTGATAAAAATCAACCTAATAGTAAAGATTTATTTCAAAAAAATACAGATAGAGATAAAGGGAAAAGTATAATCTCAGTTACTTTGCTTTATTCTTTTTTTAAGCCTTATTTAATAAATCTTTTATTGGCTTCAGTTGTTTTGGTAACAACTGCTGGCATTTCTCTTACTTTTCCAATTGCCATAAGAAGAGTAGTAGATGGATTTTACAGCGATAGCACTCAATTAATGGATTATTATTTTGCAGCAGCTTTCCTTTTGGCAAGTTTATTAGCAATTGGTACTTCATTAAGATTTTACTTAGTAACAAGATTAGGAGAGAGAGTAGTAGCGGATATAAGAAAAGCTTTATTTAATAAAGTTATATCAATGAGCCCTGGTTTTTATGAAAAGTTATTAACTGGAGAAATATTATCTAGAATAACGACTGACACTACGCTCATACTTTCGGTTGTTTCTTCTTCTGTATCACTAGCATTAAGAAATATTTTATTATTAATAGGTGGTCTTTTCTTTATGTTCCTTACATCTATAAAGCTTTCTTTGATGGTATTATTGTTAGTTCCAATAATGATTATTCCAATACTAGCAATGGGTAGAAAATTAAGAAAATTGAGTAGAGAAAGCCAAAATAAAATTGCTGATAGTTCAGGTATGGCATCTGAAATGATGTTAGCTTCAAGTACAATTCAGGCATTTAATTTTATAAAAAATGCAAGAGATAATTTTTCAGACATAATTGAAAATTCATTTTTCATAGCAAAAAAAAGGATCTTAGTAAGATCTATAATGACAGCTCTTATAATTTTTGTTGTATTTGTTGGAATAGTAACAGTGTTATGGGTTGGTGCTAGGGATGTTAGGTTGGGTGTAATTTCTCCAGGTTACTTAGTGCAATTTGTAATTTATTCTGGATTTGTTGCAGGAGCTATTGCTGCATTATCTGAAATTTTTGGTGAACTTCAAAGAGCTGCTGGTGCAACTGAAAGAATTGTAGAAATTCTTAAGTCAGAAGATCCAGTTAAACAACCAAAAATAATAAACCAGCCAGATTTTGAAAATGAAATTGCAATAAAATTTAGTAATATTACTTTTTCATACCCACTTAGACCAACTGATAAGATTTTAGATGGATTATCTTTTATTTTAAAAAAAGGGGAAACTCTTGCTTTAGTTGGATCGTCTGGGGCGGGTAAGTCTTCTGTTTTTCAACTTTTGTTAAGATTCTATGAATTTCAAAATGGAATTATTAAAATTGGGAACCTTTCAATCAAGGAGGTTGACACTTTTGAATTACGTAATCAGTTTGCTTTTGTGTCTCAAGAGCCAATAATTTTCGCTAATACAGTATTTGAAAATATAAGGTTTGGTAGACCTAATGCGTCAATTGATGAAGTTGAAACAGCAGCAAAAAATGCGGCATCTCATGAATTCATCATGAATTTACCGAATGGCTATGATACTTTTGTAGGAGAGAGAGGTGTATTACTTTCCGTTGGACAAAAACAAAGAATTGCAATTGCTCGGGCGTTTTTGAGAAATGCCCCAATACTCCTCCTAGATGAACCCACAGCTTCACTCGATGCCGAAAGTGAAAGTCTTATACAAGGAGCTTTGGAAAGATTATCAACAAGTAGAACTGTTATTGTGATCGCACACAGACTTTCAACAGTAAAACGAGCAAATAAAATTTTGGTTTTAGATAAAGGAAAAATAGTGTCTGAGGGGACCCACGAACAACTAATTAATAAAAAAGGTCTTTATGCAAAGCTTGCAAAACTTCAGTTTTTAACAAATTAAAAAAAATTAAATTTTCCTGCCTTTATTTCCATAAATTTTTTAGTTATCATTAATTATTATTGATTTGTTTGGAGGATAAATATGTTTAAGTTTGAAAATGTAGACGATTTAAAAAAGCTAGAAAAAGAAGCTGCATTTCCTGATCGATTACATGAAAAAACAATTTATAAGTCTTTAAATAGAGTAGCAAAAAATTTTCCTTCTCGACCCGCAATTTCTTTTCAAATTACATCTAAACCAGGTTCAAAGTCTGAAACTTATACTTGGTCTGAATTACATGAGATTGTCGTAAAAGCCGCAAATGCATTTAGAAAAGTTGGTATTAAAAAAGATGATGTTATTGCCTTCGTTTTACCGAATTGTTCTGAAACGGCAATTACCTTTTTAGCTGGTGCTATTACTGGAATTGTTAACCCGATTAATGCTTTGTTAGAACCTAAACAAATCTCTCATATTCTCAGAGAGACAAACGCAAAAGCTATTGTAACTCTTTCTCCAATGCTAAAAACAGAAGTAGCACAAAATGTTCATAAAGCGCTTGAAACAGCTCCTAATGTTAAAACTGTATTTGAAGTAGATTTAGTAAGATATTTAACACCTCCCAAATCATGGATTGCGTCATTGTTGAGACCTAAAGTAACAATTAATCATAATGCAAAAGTTGTTAATTTTATGGATGCTATTTCTTCTGAAAATACTACTTTAGATTTTGAAGATCACAATGACGATGCAGTTTGTGCCTATTTTCATACAGGTGGTACGACAGGCATGCCTAAAGTTGCTCAACATAAAGCCTCTGGCATGCTTTTTAATGGTTGGTCTAGTGCTACACTTCTTTTTTCTGAAAAGGATTGTTTAATATGTCCTTTACCACTTTTTCACGTTTATGCTGCTTATCCTATATTTATGACATGTTTATTATCAGGTGCCCACATGGTTTTACCTACTCCACAAGGCTATAGAGGCGATGGTGTTTTTCCTAATTTTTGGAAACTTGTAGAGCACTGGGGTGTCACTTTTATGGTTACAGTTCCCACAGCTATCACACAATTATTACAAGTAAAAGTAGATGCAAATATTGATACACTTCGATTTGCTCTATGTGGTTCATCACCTCTTTCAACTGCACAATTTAAGCAATTTCAAGAGCAAACAGGTCTTAAGATTTTAGAAGGCTATGGAATGACAGAGGCAACTTGCATGATTTCTGTTAACCCACCTGATGGTGATCGTAGAGTTGGCTCAGTTGGTATTCCATATCCTTATACAGAAGTAAAAATTCTAGATTGTGATAAAAATGGGAAAATTTTAAAAAATTGTAAAGTAGGTGAGGTAGGCGAAATTTGTGTATCTAATCCAGGAGTTATATCAGGAAATACATATACAGATCCAGATAGGAATAAGGGTTTATTTGTAAATAAAAAATTTATGAGAACTGGAGATTTAGGCCGTTTTGATAAAGATGGATATTTATGGATAACGGGTAGATCTAAAGATCTAATAATTAGAGGAGGTCACAATATTGATCCGAGCATAATTGAAGAAACTATATCAAGTCATCCTAGTGTTGCCATGGTTGGAGCTATTGGGCAACCAGATGCTGAAAAAGGAGAATTACCTTGTGCTTATGTTCAATTAAATGATGGAGAAAATAGTACCCCCAGTGAATTAATTTCATTTTGTGAAAATAAAATTACTGAGATGGCCGCCTTACCAAAATATATTGAGATTATAGAGGAAATGCCGCTAACTGCGGTTGGTAAAATTTTTAAGCCTGATTTGAGAAAAAAAGCCATATCCAGGGTATTTGATGAGGCATTATCAAAAGCGAGTATAAAAGCTCAAGTTAATTCAGTTGTGGAGCATCCAAAAGAAGGTTTGAAAGCTCATATTGTTACTGAAGAAAGTCCAGAAAATATTTCTAAAGTTCTAAGTCCTTACACAGTTGGGTGGGAATTGATGAAATAGTGATCTATAGATTAAAGGTCCTCTTCGTCTTTTTTTCGTATTTTTTCAAGAGCCATTATAAACGCTATAATTCCAACACATATAAGAAATACAAAAATGTATATTGCAGTAAGTGATCCCATAACACACCTTTAATTTGAAATATATAACAATTATTAATACTCATTAAATCAAAAGAAAAGAATAAACTGTTTAAAAGCCTATTTTTTTTGGCATAAAGTTTGCTTTGATATTTCCATAAAGGTTTGAAATGACAAAACAACAAAAACAAATTAAAGCCAATCTGTCTTTAGATGAGCAGTCAGAGTTAATAGTGAAAGTTTTTCAGGTTTCACTTGATACTTTAGTAACTTCTGGTTTAGAGGAAAAAGACGCTTTAAATGGTTTACTCAGCCAAATTGCAGTATTAGTTGATAGTGCTGCGTTGGAACATGCATTAACCATAAATCATCAATTTAGGTCCTCGTACTTAAGCGAGTAATTAAATAAATCATTAAATTTATTTACTGATCAAAAGTTTAATTTTTTTAAAAAAAACGTATTTTCAAATTGGTGCTGCCGGAGAGATTTGAACTCTCGGCCTCTCCCTTACCAAGGGAGTGCTCTACCCCTGAGCTACGGCAGCTTATAAGACTTTATTTAATTTATTATTAAATTTTCAAACTAATGCAATTTAAATATTTTTATTTAATACAAATTGATGGATTTATTTATTTTAAAATCAAATTAATCCTTTTAAATTTTTACTTGGTTCTTTAATGATTTAAAAAACTAAAGTTTATAATCTAAAAATCTTTATAATAAATTGAAAGTAATTTAATTATGAAAATAAATTTAAATATTGCTGAAAAAAGAAAAAAAGAAAGAGAACTAAAATTAAAACTTCAAATGAGAGATAATTTGATAAAAAGAAAGGAACAAAAGAGAATAAAAAAATCTCTTGATTTAACAAGTAACAAAAATTAATCAAATCAGTTAAAATGGATAAAATTTCAATAAAAGGTCAAAGACAATTAAGTGGAGAAGTTAAAATTTCAGGTGCAAAAAATGCATGCTTAACCCTGATGCCTCTTTCAATATTATCACCAGAAACCTTGGAATTGACAAACGTCCCAAATCTTTCTGATATAACAACAATGCAAACTTTATTGAGATCTCTGGGTACGTCTATCAAATATAATCCTGAAAAAAGTTCATTAAAATTAACAACTAAAAATATAACAAATTGCACAGCAGACTACGAGATTGTTAGAAAAATGAGAGCCTCTATTTTAGTTTTGGGGCCACTTTTAGCAAGAATGGGTAAGGCTAGTGTGTCACTTCCAGGTGGTTGTGCAATTGGTGCCAGACCAGTTGATCTACATCTTTTTGGTTTGGAAAAGTTAGGTGCAAAACTCAAGTTAAAAGACGGTTATATAATAGGTAATGTTCGTGGTCGATTAAAAGGAGCAAAAATTAAATTTCCTTTTGTATCAGTTGGGGCTACAGAAAATATAATAATGGCTGCATCTCTAGCAAAAGGTACCACAGTAATTAAAAATGCAGCAAGAGAACCTGAAGTGATTGACTTATGTAATTGTATAATTTCAATGGGTGGTAATATTGATGGTGTTGGAACTTCAACAATTATAATTGATGGTGTCGATCATCTTAAACATACTTCACATAATGTATTAGGTGACCGTATTGAAATGGGTACATTTATGCTAGCACCAGCAATTGCGGGAGGAAAAATTAAAATTAGAGGGTGTAATACAGATTATTTAAATTCATTTATTGAAAAATTAGTCGAAACAGGTGTTGATATCAAAAAAAATAAAAATGAAATTATTGTTGAAAAAAATATAGATGTTTTAAACCCAATTAATGTCATTACAGCTCCTTATCCAGGATTTCCAACCGATTTACAGGCGCAATTAATGACATTAACCTGTTTTTCAAAAGGAATTTCAAAATTTGAAGAAAAAATTTTTGAAAATAGATTTATGCATGTGCCCGAATTAATAAGAATGGGAGCTAATATTGAAGTACAAGGAGGTACAGCAAAGGTTACTGGTGTAAACAAACTTAAAGGAGCTCCAGTAATGGCAACAGATTTAAGAGCTTCAGTAAGTTTAATACTTGCTGGACTTGCTTCCTCCGGAGAAACGGTCATTAGTCGCGTTTACCATCTTGACAGAGGCTATGAAAATATAGAAAAAAAACTTTCAAATTGTGGTGCTAATATTAGAAGATTCAAGTGACTTCATAATGATAAATAGAAAAGAAGAAAATTACAAAAAACTTAGTCTTATAGCCCAAAATGAGGAAGATTTGGTAGTGATTTCTACTTTATGTCAAGATAGTATAATTAAAATAGCGAATATTAAATGGGCAAAGAAGTCAAAGCGATTTTATTTATTGATAAACAGGTTTTGTTGGGAACTTAATGATTTATCAAAAAAAAAATCTTCTAATATGCTTAGAATTAATTCATTAATTAGTTTTAATAGTGTTTTGTCAGTAAAGTCAGCTGGTATCCAGCAAAATAACAATAGTGACATTACTTCACTTTTAACCATAAATTATAACTTTTTTAATTTCGAGAAACAGGCTATTGATTTAATATTTTCTGGTAATTCTCAAATTAGTTTAAATATAGAATGTATTGACGTATTTCTAAAAGATATTTCAGAACCATTTGAAGGTACTACATCAAAACAACCAAAGCATTAGAAAAATGACAAAAATCTACACTTTTTTTAAATTAATACATTTTATGTTGAGTTTAAAATGTCCAGTTTAATTATTGATTCAAAGATAGAGATTGAAAAATGGTTAGATGACTTTATTTCTTCATCTAGTGAATACTTCGATAATTATGACGATTTAGTTGAAGATATTATCGCTAATGTTAAAGAAAATGGGGATGAAGCGTTAATAAGTTTAACTCACAAATTTGATAATGTTCAATTGGAAAAAGCAACACTTTTTTTTTCAGAACAGGAGATAAGATCTTCTTCAAAAAAAATTTTAGCAAAAGAAAAAGAAGCATTAAATTTAGCAGCTTCCCGCATTAAAAAATATCACATTAAACAATTACCAAAAAATAAATTTTGGAAAGATGAAAAAGGTGTCAATTTAGGCTTTAGATGGACTCCAATTAATTCAATTGGTATTTATGTTCCTGGTGGTTTAGCTTCATACCCCTCTAGTGTTTTAATGAACGCAATACCAGCAAAAGTGGCTGGTGTTAGAAATATAACAATGGTTACCCCAACTCCATTGGGAAAAATAAATCCGCTTGTTTTATATGCCGCAAAAATTGCTGGTGTTGATAAAATCGTAAAAATTGGTGGCGCTCAAGCAATTGCTGCACTAGCCTATGGAACAGAGTCTATTGACGCCGTGGACAAAATAGTTGGTCCCGGTAATTCTTTTGTTGCAGCTGCTAAAAGAAAAGTATTTGGTCAAGTCGGCATAGATTCTGTTGCAGGACCATCCGAAGTGTTAATTATTGCTGATAGTGACCAAAATCCATCGTGGATTGCAGCGGATCTTTTGGCTCAAGCTGAGCATGATGAAAAGGCAAAATCAATTCTTATCACTGATAATATAACTTTTGCAAAGGCTGTTGAATTGGAGGTTTGGAAATTATTAAGTAATTTGAAAGATAATACCGTTGCTTCAAAAAGTTGGAGTGAAAATGGTAAAATCCTTGTAGTTAATCAATTAAAAGATTCTATCAATTTGGCAAATACAATAGCTGCAGAACATTTACAAATTTGTATTAAAGAACCAGAATTATTATTAGATAAAATTGTAAATGCTGGTGCAATTTTTCTAGGTGAAAATACGCCTGAGGTATTTGGTGATTATATTTTGGGTTCAAATCACGTCTTACCAACTTGTAGGGCTGCTAGGTTTTCTTCCCCTTTATCTACAATTGACTTCATGAAGAGAACCTCAATATCAAAAATACCATTAGGCGCTTTAAAAGATCTGGGATATGCCGCAAAGATACTTGCGACTTCTGAAACTCTTGATGCGCATGCTTTTTCAGCAAGCCTTCGTATTTCGGAAAAAAATGGGTAAACAAAAAGATGAATATAACAAGATTATTTCTGTCGATATAGACGAGACTAACTTACCTTTACCAAGTCATGAGGCTCTTCAGGAGAGAAAAGTTGCAATCTTTGATCTTCTAACTGAGAATTTTTTTAGACCAATTATTCCTGAAGACTATCCTAATGTTATTGGTCCCTATAAATTGCTCATATATATAAAAGACCAACTTCTAGTTTTTAAAATCTCAAATAAAGAAGACATCTTGATAAGAGAAATTATTCTTTCAATTTCACCAATCAGAAAAGTACTAAAAGAATATAAAGAGATTTGTGCGAGTTATTACAATGCAGTTAAGCGTTTAGCTCCTAGTCAGATTGAAACAATAGATATGGGTAGAAAGGCTATTCATGATGAAGGTGGAAAGATATTAATTGATAGATTTACTCGTAAGGCAGAAATGGATCTTCAAACAGCTAGAAGACTTTTTACATTAATTACTGCCATTTATTTAGAAAGTAAAAAATAAAAATGTCCTCAGATAAAATACAATCTGTATTATTTTGTTGTGATTTAAATTCTGTAAGGTCACCAATGGCTGAGGGTATATGTAAATTACACTATGGATATTCTATTTTTGTTCAATCAGCTGGAGTTTTGTCAAATACTGAAATAGATCCATTCGCAGTAGATGTATGCGAGGAAATCGGGGTTACTCTAAAAAAACATAAATCAAGAACTTTTAAAGAAATGGAAGCTTGGGGTGACGATATTTCAAGTTTTGACCTAATTATTGCACTTTCTCCAGCATCTCAAAGACATGCTTTAGAGTACACTAGATATTTTTCTTTGAAAATTGAATATTGGAGTATTTTAGATCCTGTCGATATTGGCGATACAAGAAATGCTAAGCTCAATGCTTATAGAACTACGCGTGATCAAATTTTAAAAAATATCAAAAAAAGATTTTAATTATTGTTACCAAATAGTTATACTCATCAATGAGTTTAAATTCATTTTGTTTAGAAAAGTTGTGTTTACAAACTTTTTATTTTAAGTATTTTTTCAAATATAAACATTTTTGTTTAATATACACTTTTATTGGAGAGTAAATGGCTAAAGAAGAACTATTAGAATTTCCTGGAGTAGTAAAAGAACTTTTACCTAATGCTACTTTTAGAGTTGAATTAGAGAATGGACATGAAATTATTGCTCATACAGCTGGTAAGATGAGAAAAAATCGGATTAGAGTTTTAGCTGGTGATCGTGTTCAGGTTGAGATGACACCTTATGATCTATCCAAGGGTCGAATAAATTATCGGCATAAATAGTTGTTAATTTTAGCTTCAGCAAGCAAAGCAAGATTAGAATTATTAAAATCTGTTGGGATTTCTCCAGATAAAATTATATCTACAGACATAAACGAAAAACCTAAAAAAGATGAAAAACCTTTAGATTATGTTCTTAGAATAGCACTTGAAAAAAATAAAGCAGTAAAAAAAAATAGTTCAAATATAGTACTATCTGCAGATACAATAGTAGCTGTAGGCAGAAGAATATTACTAAAACCTAATAATATTGATGAAGCTTCTAGTTTTTTGAGCTTACTTTCAGGTCGTAGGCATAGAGTACATACAAGTATTTGTATATTCTACAACCATAAATTTTATCAAAAAAACATAACGACTATTTTAAAAATGAAAAGATTATCAGATGAAGAAAAAAAATCTTATCTGAAGTCACAAGAATGGAGAGGAAAAGCTGGTGGTTACAGTATCCAAGGTGCAGCTTCTTATTTTTTTCCCTTTATTTCAGGATCCTATTCAAATGTGGTAGGACTGCCACTAACTGAAACTATAGGTTTATTAAATGGTCTTGGCTTCAAATCCCCTAGCTTTTTAAATAGGTCCAATAATTGAGTACTGAAATTGTAATGGCAGAACCATTTTTTGATGGGAATGTATTAGCGTTAGTTAAAAATGGTATCATTCAAGACTTTTTTGCAGATTTTAATAGTTTGGAAAATGATCTAGTGGGATCTATTTTTATTGGAGAAGTTGATAGGATATCTAAAGACCTAAATTCAAGTTTTATCAAATTACCCTTTAATAAAATGGGTTTTTTAAAAGGCATAAGGAACTTACATTCAGGTGATAAAATTATACTACAGGCAACAAATTACACACCAATTGATAAAGCGTTAGTTGTTACACAAAATATTTCATTTAAAGGAAGATATGTTGTTATAACTTCTAAAAATAATCGAATAAGCTTTTCAAGAAATATAAAAGAAAAAAAAAGAAGGCTAGAATTACTTAATATTCTTGACGATTTTGAAGAAGTTAGAATAAAAAAAGTTGGAATTATATTCAGAAGTCTATGTATAAATTCTCATTCAGAGATAATTATCAATGATTTAAAAAAACAACTATTAAGATATAGTGATGTGTTTGGCAATGAAGTAAATTCTGTATGCCAATTAGTTAAAGCACCAAATGCGCTCGAAAAATCTTATTTAGAATGGAATCAATTTAGCAATCAAAACATAATTAAAGAAAAAGGATGCTTTGATCACTATAGTATTTGGGAACAAATCTTGTCACTTAGAAATAAAATTGTAGATCTTGCTTCAGGCGGCAACCTAATTATAGAAAAAACACAGGCTTTTGTGGCAATTGATATTAATACGTCAAAAAATAACTCGTTGTCGTCTGCGTTAAAAGTTAATATTGAGGCAATCAGAGAAATTCCAAGACAACTGAGACTTAGAGGTTTAGGTGGCAAGATTATTATAGAAACAGGGCCACTATTAAAGAAACACAGAAAAAAAATTGAAGAGGTACTATCAAAGTCAGCATTATATTCTGATAAATTAAAAATTGTAGGTTGGAGTAACTTGGGTAATTTGGAGCTAGAAATGCCAAGATCCAGATACCCTCTTAATGACAGTGAATTTGATCAAATTGAAAAAAATTTGCATTAGTAAAATGTATTATAGACAACTATTCAATCTTACCTTAAAAAATACATATCCAAGGTTGCCTTGGAATCAAGTGGCCCGGGTAGCTCAGGGGTAGAGCAGAGGACTGAAAATCCTCGTGTCGGTGGTTCAAATCCGCCCCCGGGCACCACTTGAAAACCATGATCTTTAGGTCATTTTTCATATTAGATTTTGTCTTATTAAATTCTCACAATAAATTCTGAATCAAACCATTATATTTTGTAATTTGGATCATTTTGATTATGTAAAAATTTTCAGTTATACTTAAATACGTCTGGACAATCAAAACATCTGATGTTTAAATTATATTAATGAATGAACTTCTTTATTATGATCTAAAAAATGTATCAGGGTTAACACCTGGCTTAGCAACACAAGTTTGTAGAGAAATTGGAAGGAGAATTGTTGCAGGTCTTTTCCCAGAAGGTCAATTTATAGATGATGAAATTAAATTATGTAAGAGATATAATGTAAGCAAATCAGTAGTCCGTGAAGCTGTAAAAATTTTAGTAGCAAAGGGACTTTTAGAAGTTCGTCGAGGTAACGGAACTAGAGTCCGTCAACGAGCCAGCTGGAATCTTTTGGACGATGATGTACTTGCCTGGCATCAAGGTGTTGAACCAGAGACAGACTTCTTAAGAAAACTAATTGATGTACGTTTAATGGTCGAGCCTAATGCAGCTTTTTGGGCAGCAGGGGCAGCTACTAATGAGCAAATAAAAGAAATTAGTAAATCTCATAATGATATGGAAAACGCAAAATCTATTCAAGAATTTGTAGTAGCTGATGCAAAATTCCACAGAGCTGTTTTAAGAGCTGCAAATAACGAGTTGCTTACAGCCATGGAAGGAGTAATTTTTTCTGCCTTATTAAGTTCTATAAAAATTACTAATAATGACCCTATAGATAATAGGGAGCGTTCTTTGCCTCTTCACTATAAAATATTAAAAGCAATTGAAACTCAAAACAAAGAAAGAGCAGAGTTTGCAATGCGAAAACACATGGCTGATACATATGAACGTCTTTCAAAATTACTTCCTGAACTGAAATCGGGGGTCAAAAAAATGTAGTTTTACAAGTTCCACAAACGCTCAAATTGGTGGTAGAGCCAGTGGTTGTAGCGCAAAAATTATAAAAAATTTGTGCTTTTTATTCCCTGTTAATTTTGGGAAAACCACCAACAAGACTGGTGTATTTTGCGCCAAATAACATCAATAAAAAGGAGGAGATGATGTTTTCAAAAATTAAAAAAAACATATTGGCCGGTTCGGTTGCTATTGCAACTACGGCAATGGCTGGTACTGTATCAGCAGGAGCAATGGTAGCATTATTGTTACCAGAAAATGTGAATCCTAGATGGGAAACTCAAGATGCAGCGGCTTTTGTTCGAACAATGGGGGAGCTAGCACCAGATGTAAAAGTTGAAGTTTTTAATGCAAATAATGATACTTCAACCCAACAACGCCAAGCAGAACAGGCTCTTACGCAAGGTGCTAAAGTTCTGATAGTAATCCCAATTGATGGTGAAAGTTCAGCAATTATAGCTGATAATGCTGCTGAAGAAGGTGTTCCAACAATAGCATATGACCGTATGATTAATTCTATGAATACAACATTTTGGGTTCAGGCTGATTTAGAAGGTATGGGATTTGATCAAGCAACTCATATAATCAATAACACTAAATCTGGTGATACCTTGGTAATGCTTAAAGGATCGCCTACTGACCCTAATGCAGCAGTTATTCATAATGGACAGCTAAGAGCCCTTACTCCACTATACGAAAGCGGGGAAAGAATTATGGGTTATGAGAATTGGACTCAAGGATGGGATCCTGCTATCGCACGTCGCTCTATGGATCAAGCCCTTACTCAATTAAATAATAATGTTCAAGGAGTTGTTTCTTCAAATGATGGAAATGCGGGAGCAGCAATAGCGTCAATGGAAGAACAAGGGATGGCTGGAACTGTACCTGTATCAGGCCTAGACTGTACTGTGCAGGCGCAACAATTAATTCTGTTAGGTAAACAAACACAGTGTGGATGGCGTCCATTAGAAGATATGGCAGCAGCAGCAGCAGCAGTAACAGTTCGTTTGGTAAATGGTGAAGATTTTTCTGATTTAGCTCCACAAAAAGTTAAAAATGGTGTTGGAGCTGAAGTAGCATATGTTCCAGTCGGATCATACTCAGCTGTTGGTGTTGATGGTGTGGCTTATGTTATTGCAAATGACAAATCAATTACCAAAGATATGATTTGCCAAGGTGAGGCAGCAGAAACTACATTCTGTAAGTGATAGAGGTTCAATGACTTCTAAGAAACATTTGGTGGGGCAAGAAGCCCCACCAGCACACCTTGTCGTAAGAGGTATCGATAAAAGTTTCGGAGGACTACAAGCTCTTCGTGAAGCAGATTTTGAGGTGGCTCGAGGAGAAGTTATGGCACTAGTTGGTGATAACGGTGCTGGTAAATCAACTTTAATGAAAGTTTTAGCAGGAGCATATTCTGCTGATGCGGGGTCTTTTTTTCTTGATGGGAATAGTGTTAGCATCAAATCACCTAATGACGCCAGTGATCTTGGTATACAAATTGTTTATCAAGATTTAGCACTTTGTGAAAATCTTGACGTTGCTGCAAATCTCTCACTTGGAGCAGAACCGGTTAAAGCTGGTTGGAATTTTTTACCACATTTCCTCCGTCCAATTGATAATTTAGAAATGGAAAGTAAAGCTAATAAAGCTATTAAAAGATTACAAGTACGTACTTTACATTCAGTTCGTGCAAAAGTAAGCGGATTATCTGGTGGTCAGCGTCAAGCTATAGCAATAGCTCGCGCAGTTGGCACTGAGAGTTCAGTTGTAATGTTAGATGAACCTACTGCTGCTTTAGGAGTTGCACAAACCTATCAAGTGTTACAAGTAGTAAAGCGATTAAGAGATACAAATCATGCAGTTGTTTACATATCTCATAATATGCAAGATATTTTTGATATATCTGACCGAATTACAGTGCTACGACATGGTCAAAATGTTGCAACCTATATTACTTCAAAAACAACTCCTGACGAAGTTGTAATGGCAATGACTAAAGGCATAGATAAAAACTCTTCAGGAAGTATTTAGAATGCAATCTGAAAAAAAAATTACTTTTTTAGATCGTCTACGCACCATGCGGGAAACCGAGTTTGGTGCTTTTTTACCAGTTCTTTTTGCTCTTGCAGCAATTTGGGGATACTTTGGGTTTATATTACCTCTTCATGATCTAATTACTGGAGAGGCAGAAAGTTTTCGAGCAATCTTTTTAAGCCCTAGAAATATATATAATCTTTTTATGCAGTCAGCAGTAATAGCTGCTCTTGCTGTAGGTATAACAGTAGTCCTTTTATTAGGAGAAATAGATCTTTCTGCAGCCGCAACTGCAGGAGTTTGTGCCGCTCTTTTAGGTGTTCTCGTACTTTCAGGAGTACCAGGTTTTTTGGCATGCTTAATTGTTATATTTGTAGGGATAATTATGGGTGCTGCTCAGGGACTGCTTGTTGCTTATGTTGGAATACCTTCTTTTGTTGTTACTTTAGCAGGTCTACTGGGATATCAAGGTCTTATGCAAAAAATTCTTCCTACAGGAAATTTGAATGTAGGTGATCCATTTGTTCGAAGCATCGCACGGCTTTTAATTCCAGATATGTGGGGTTTATTTCTTGCTTTAGTTGTATTTGTATTGTTTGCTTTGACAACTATTCGCAAACAAGTACAAAGAAAAGAGAAAGGATTAGAATTAGATAATAAATTAACAGTATGGTTTCAAATCATAGTCTTTGGAATAATTTTAATTTCAGCAGTATTAACACTAAATGCTTATAGATCGCTACCTTTATTATTAGTTTTACTTATTGCATTTACTGCTCTTTTAGATTGGATAACAAGATCTACTCCATACGGAAGATCTCTTTTTGCAGTTGGCGGAAACTCTGAAAGCGCAAGACGCGTTGGTATGAAAATAAAAAGGATTAGAGTTTCAGCATTTGCAATAGTTGGTTTAATGGCTGCCATTGGGGGTATTTTTGGTGCTTCTAGATACGGTTCTGTATCGTATACTGCTTTTGCTGGTGGTTCTCTTCTTCTTGAGGCTATTGGTGCTGCAGTTATAGGTGGTACTTCATTATTTGGGGGGCGTGGCTCTGTTTGGAATGCCATTTTAGGAGCATTAGTAATTGGCTCACTTGGAAATGGTTTGGATCTTTCAGGTGCATCTGCTGCAGATAAATTAATGGTATCAGGAGCAATATTATTATTGGCAGTAGCAATAGACGCTCTTTCACGTAATTCAGCAGGAGGTCGCTGATATGTGGTCGGAAAAAGAAAAAAAAATTCTTTCTGAAATTCTTGATGAATTAATTCCTGCAAATCCAGATAAAAAAATACCAAGTGCAGGCCAACTTGGGGTCGTCTCTTTTATATTTGAAGTTGCTAGTAAGACACCTAAGTTACAAGACGACATAAAGTTAGTCTTAGAATTTGTTATTTCCAAAGCGGACAAGGTTTCTCCCTATCTTGTCCGTGAAATGGAAAGACTTCATCCAAGAGCATTTGGTTCATTATTAACAGAGACCTACAAAGGTTATTATAGCCGATCAGATATTAGAAAAAAGCTTGATCTTAGTGAAAAGCCTGTTCATCCATTTGGTTATGAAGTTAAATCAGAAAGTAATGAATATTTAAAAGAATTAACAGAGAACGTAAGAGCCCGTGGTACAGTTTACAGAGACCCAACAGGAGGTTTTAGATGAATAACGAACCAGTCGATGTCCTAATAATTGGTGCAGGAGCCTCTGGTGCAGCTATAGCTTGGTCTTTACTTGAAACTAAAATGAGAATTTTATGTCTTGAGCAAGGTACACATCTATCGGATAAAGATTTCCCGTCGCGTCGTAACGATTATGAATTATCGCGTTATGCTGAATTTTCTTGTGATCCTAATGTTAGGAAGCTGAAGCAGGATTATCCAATAAACTCAAGTAATAGTTCTATAACACCAGTTAATTGGAATGGTGTAGGTGGGTCTACTATGAACTTTCTTGCTCACTGGCCCAGAATGAGGCCTAGTGATTTTAGAACTAAAACACTTGATGGTGTTGGTGACGATTGGCCAGTAGATTATTACGACCTTGAACCTTTTTATGAAATAAATGATAGAAATGTTGGTGTGTCTGGTCTAAGCGGAAATCCAGCCTATCCTAAATATACAGTACCTTATCCTCCCATACCTATCGGAATATTAGGTCAAACACTTGCAAAAGGTTTTAATAAGCTTGGATGGCATTGGTGGCCCTCAGATGTTGCTATTCTTAGTGAGGATGATAATGGTCGGCAGAAGTGTGTCAATGCAGGTACGTGTGATCTTGGATGTGCTGCAGGCGCAAAGGGTGGAGCAAATTTCACTTACTGGCCAATTTTAGAAAATGCAGGTGTGGAATTACGTACTGATTCAAGGGTTCGTGAAATTCAAGTTGATAAAGTTTCTGGCTTGGCAAAAGGTGTCTTATATCACGGATCTGACGGACAACTTCACCATCAAAAGGCTGAATTAATAATAATGGCATGTAATGGTGTTGGTACTCCACGTTTACTTTTAAATTCTAAGTCTGATTTGTTCCCTAATGGATTAGCTAATAATTCAGGTTTGGTAGGTAAGAACCTTATGTTTCATCCCTTAACTGGTGTAGCTGGTGTTTTTGATATACCTATGAGAGGGCATGAAGGACCTATGGCCTGCTCTATTTTGTCTCAAGAATTCTATGAGAGTGATAGTTCACGTGGATTTGTACGTGGTTATGGACTACATTCTGGTCGATCAACTACGCCAATGACCTACGCTTTAGGAGGATATGGTATAGACAATCCTATACCATGGGGTGATGAGCACCGTGAAATTATGGATAATATTTATCCATATCTTGCTGGTCTTACAATAGTAACTGAAGATCTACCAGAAGAGCATAACTGTGTTACTTTAGATGAAGAATTGAAAGATAGTGATGGTATTCCTGCTCCTAAGATAAATTATAGGGTAAGTGAAAATACTAAAGCCATGATAAAGCATGGTGAGGAACGTGCCGCAGAAGTTTTATTAGCTGCAGGAGCTAAAAAAATATTAAGCAAAAATGATGATAAGGTATGGTGGCGTGCTGGTTGGCATCAAATGGGCACTTGTCGAATGGGACATGACCCAGATAAATCTGTCGTCAATGGTTGGGGTCGTAGTCATGATGTTAAGAACTTATTCATAGTTGATGGTTCTATTTTTGTAACTGCAGGTGCAGTTAACCCTACATCTACAATACAAGCACTTGCACTATATATAGGTGACCAAATTAAAAAAAACATTGGCACATTATTTGATTGAGAACGATATGAAATTTCCAACAAAAATGTACATAAATGGGAAGTTAACATCAAGTAGTATAAATAAACCTGTTTTTAATCCAGCCACTGAAAAAAAAGTTTCTTTAGTTTCAACTGCTGGTTTATCTGATGTAGAAAGGGCACTTCAAGCTGCCAAAAATGCTTTTCCATACTGGTCTACCGCCCCTATTGCAGTCCGTCAGATGTGGATGAAAAGATTGCGTGATCAAGTTATCAAAAATGAAGATTTTTTACGAGAATGTATACATTATGAAATGGGGAAACCTTGGTCTCAAACACATGAAGATTGGGACCGATTAGTAGTTTCACTTGAATTTTATTCAGAAGAGATTTCACGAATACAAAATTATGGAATAGCTGATAGAGCAGGTACGCACAGCCATCGAATGGTATATGAGTCTGCAGGTGTTGTAGTTGCATTTCTGGCATGGAATTTTCCTTTATTAAATCTAGCTTTTAAAATTGGTCCAGCTATGGCATCAGGTTGTCCAATTATTATTAGACCATCAGAGATGACACCAATATCTGCATATGCTGTAGGAATGCTTTGTGAGAAAATTAAACTTCCAGATGGAGTAGTTCAAATCTTATGTACTGACAGTCATGAAGAAGCGGATGCATTAACTTCTTCAAATATTCCACAAGTTATAACTCTGATTGGATCTACTCAGACGGGTCAGCATATTATGCGTACTGGTGCATCATCAATCAAACGCTATTCTATGGAATTAGGAGGAAATGCACCTGTGTTGGTATTTGATGACGCTGACTTAGATCTAGCAGCTGATATAGTAACAGGTGTTAAATTCTCAAATGCTGGTCAAATTTGTGTAGCTCCAAATAGAGTATTTGTTGCAGAGAATGTTAAAGAAAAATTTACCGAAAAGGTTGTTTCTCGTGCTAAGGCCGCTTTAGTTGGTTTTGATAAGAATAAAGATATAACGACTGGCCCAGTAATTGATAAAAGAGCATTTCAAAAAATTAAGGGATTGATTGAAGACGCAGTTATGAATGGTGCCAAACTTTTAGTTGGGGGGAATCGCCCCAAATATTTAAAAAAAGGATATTATATATCACCTACAGTTCTCTGTGATGTAACAGAAGAAATGCAAGTATACCAACAAGAAACATTTGGTCCTATTGTAAGTTTAATATCTTTTTCAGAAGAAACAAATCTCTTAAATATGGCTAATGATTGTGATGAAGGCGGACTAACTGCTTATATTTTTACTACCAATCAATCACGTGCTGAATTTTATGCATCTAAATTAAGATATGGGGAAATTCAAATAAATGGTGTTAAATATGATATTGATTTACCACATGGTGGAATTGGTCAATCAGGAATAGGTCATGATTGTTCTTCACTAGCTTTACAAGATTATCTTATACAAAAGCGTATTACTTGTTCTAATAATACTTATGAATTAGGAAAGGCAATATCATGAAAATAACCAAAATTACAAGTCATGTATTAGGTTATGATCTTCCGGAAACTTTAGGTTATTCTCAGCAATATTATAAAAAACGAACTTCCCATATTGTAGAGGTCGAAACTGATGAGGGTGTTACTGGATGGGGTGAGTGCTTTGGCCCTGGAAATATTGCTTTTGCCAATAAAGGTATAGTTGAAAAAGTAATTCAGCCAATAGTTTTAGGAATGCAAGCATTAGATCGTGATGTAATTTGGCACAAGGTATATAATTTAATGAGAGATCATGGTCAAAAAGGTATGCCTTTACAAGCTTTATCAGGTGTTGATATCGCATTATGGGATATAGCAGGAAAGGCTGCTAACCTTCCACTTTATAAAATGATAGGTGGTGCACATCGTGATAAAGTTGAAGTTTATGGATATGGTATGATGCTTCGTCCTGAAAATATAAATAGTTTAATATCTCGATTTAAGGAAGAATCTGCAGAAATCAAAGAAATGGGTTTTAAGGCTTTAAAGATGAAAGTAGGAGTAGGTCCAAAAGATGACATTAAATTAATTGAAGCAGTGCGAGAAGGGATTGGAGATAACTTTCGATTTATGGTTGATGCAAATCATGGATATACAACACATGATGCTCTTTATGTAGGTAGAGCCATGGAAGAATTTTCACCATACTGGTTTGAAGAACCAGTAGCACCCGAAGATCTAGATGGATATAGAGAATTGCGTGCCTTCCTTAAAGTAAATATATCAGGTGGGGAGGCAGAATTTAATCGTTGGGGTTGGAGAAAACTTTTAGAAAGTAGAGGTTTGGATATTGCTCAGCCAGAGGTATGTGCACTTGGAGGTATTTCAGAATATCTTAGAGTGCTTGCTCTTTGTCACTCACATTTCACACCTGTTGTTAATCATGTATGGGGTTCTGCCATAGCAGTAGCAGTCAATTTACATTTATTAGCTGCCATGCCACCACTCCCAGGAGGGCTTTTTCCATGGGAACCAATGTTAGAATTTGATACTACTCACAACCATTTTATTGACGACCTTCTTACCGTGTCCTTAGATATTAAAAACCAAGTAAAAAATAATAATGGTACCGTTAGTTTACCTAATGGACCTGGATTAGGTGTAACCCCACAAAGAGATTTTCTAGATAAATTTAGAATAGATTCTTAACTTATTTTTCACCAGATTTTATTTTTTAGGAAAGTAGATACATATCTTCATGGCATTCTTGTTGCATAATCACATTCAAAAATTAAATGAAATAATTATTAAAATTCAGGGATCAAATTTTGTTTGATGATATTTATAAAAATAGACGTGTTTTGGTTAGTGGTCATACAGGATTTAAGGGGAGCTGGCTATGTAAATGGCTAAACAATTTGGGTGCTGAAGTTTATGGTTACTCTCTTTTACCAAATACTGAACCTAATCACTTTGATTTATCTAATCCTTCTGTGAATTCATGTATAAATAACATTATAGATTTTAATTCTGTTAAAAAATTTGTGACAAAAAGTGAACCAGAAATTATTTTCCATTTAGCTGCTCAACCTTCTGTACTTAAAAGTTACGAAGAACCTATTGATACTTTTAACACAAATATAATTGGGACTACTAATTTTTTGGAAGTGGCTAGATATACTCCAAGTGTAAAAGCTATTGTTATAGTCACTACTGATAAGTGTTACAAAAATAAAGAATGGGTTTATGGATATAGAGAAAATGATGAATTAGGTGGTCATGATCCGTATAGTGCATCAAAGGCTTGTGCTGAGCTTGTTACTGAAAGTTTTAGAAAATCATTTACTAATAAAAAAAATAATAAACTTCTTATTGCATCAGCAAGAGCTGGAAATGTTTTAGGAGGGGGCGATTGGACAAATGATAGAATTTTTAAAGACATTGCAATTGCAATATCAAAAAATAAAAAATTATCACTAAGAAATCCTAATAGTGTTAGGCCATGGCAACATGTTTTAGAACCTCTTTCTGGATATTTATTATTAGGACAATTATTATTTCAAGATAAAAAAGAATATGCAAAACCTTGGAATTTTGGTCCGTCATTATCCTCTAATATTACTGTAAGGGAATTAGTTGATATTGTAAAAAACAAATGGAAACATATAGAAGTCGAATACGAAAGTCCTAAAAATGAAGAAACTAAACATCTTATATTAGATAGTTCCAAAGCTTATAATAAACTTAAATGGAAACCAGTATGGGGAATAGATTCCACAATCAATTATACAATTGAATGGTATAAAAACTATTATGAAAAAAATATCGTAAAGACTGAAGAACAAATAAATAAATTTACTCAAGATGCAGTTAAAAATAAAATCATTTGGGCATAACATGTTAATAAAAGAAAATCAGTTAAAAGATGTTTTTGAAATAAATTCAATTCCCAAAACGGACAACAGAGGATCATTTAGTAGATTTTTTTGTAAAAAAACTTTATCAGAATTAAGTAAAAATATTAATATAGTACAAATTAATTCTTCATATTCAAAAACTGCTGGGACAGTAAGAGGTTTGCATTTTCAATCTTTTCCAAGTCAAGAAAGTAAGTTTATAAGATGCATTAAAGGTAAGATCTTCGATGTAATTGTTGATATTAGAAAAGAGTCAAAAACATTTGGAAAATGGCAATCAATAATTCTAGACTCTAAAACACAGAATATGGTTTTTATCCCTAGTGGTTTTGCTCATGGTTTTCAAACCCTTTTACCAGATTGTGAAATTTTGTATTTGCATACAGATTTTCATGAATCAGAATTAGAATGTGGCTTTCATTATAATAGTAAAGACTTAAAAATTAATTGGCCATTAGATGTTACCCAAATATCTGATAGGGATAAAAAACTAGAAATTTTTCAAAATAAAAGAAAAGATATATATTATGAAGTGTAGGCACTGTAATAAGGAATTGATACACCAATTCATTGATCTAGGGGTATCTGCACCTTCAAATTCGTTTATTAAAATTAAAAATTTAAGGGATTCTGAAAAATCTTATCCCTTGAGAGTTTTAGTTTGTGATTCATGTTGGTTGGTGCAAACTGAAGATTTTGTAAATGCTTCAGAAATGTTTTCACCTGATTATGCATATTTTAGTTCATATTCTTCATCATTTTTAAATCATGCAAGAAAATACGTAGAAAAAATGGTATCTAGATTTTCTCTTAATGAAAATAGTACTGTTTTGGAGGTTGCCTCAAATGATGGTTATCTACTTAATTTTGTTAAAAATCTTAATATTGAATGTTATGGAATTGAACCCACTCAAAGTACTGCTAAAGTAGCAAGGTCCAAAGGTTTAAATATCATAGAAGATTTTTTTTCCACAGATTTAGCAAAAAAACTAGCAAGAAACCAAAAATGTGTAGATCTTGCTGTTGCTAACAATGTCTTAGCTCATGTTCCAGATATTAATGATTTTGTAAAAGGTTTTGCTGAAATCCTGAAGAAAGATGGAGTTGCAACTTTCGAAAATCCACATCTACTTGAATTAACAAATGGTAAACAATTTGATACAATTTACCATGAGCATTTCTCATATCTTTCATTGACGTCAGTAAATAAAATTTTCAAAAATAACGGATTGACTGTATTTGACGTTGAAAAAATTCCAGTGCATGGTGGGAGTCTTAGGTATTATGCTCAGAGAAGTGATACGGGGCAAAAGCCAATCACTAAAAGAGTTCGTTCTTTGATTAAAGAAGAAACTGATGCTGGATTAAATAGTTTAGGCTTTTACAGTAATTTTCAAAAAGTAGCTGAAGAAATACGAAATGAATTTAAAACCTTTCTTGAAGAACAAAGAAATGAAGGCAAAATTGTAATTGGATATGGTGCTGCTGCTAAAGGAAATACTTTACTTAATTTTGGAAATATATCTAAGAAATTTATCCGTTTTATTTCTGACAAAAATCCAATTAAGCAAGGATTATATTGTCCGGGGAGTAAAATTCCAATATTTAGTGAAAAGAAAATTAGGGATTATAAACCAGATTTTATAGTAATTTTTCCATGGAATATAAAAGATGAGATTAAAGACCAATTAGAATTCACTAGGGAATGGGGGTGTAAATTAGTAGTTGCAATTCCAAAGCTATCAATCTTTTAAGTTTTCAAACAAAGGGATTATTTTTTTTCCAAATATCAAATTCTTCTATTGTATCTAGATCAGTAAGAGCAACCATCTTGGGGAGCTCTACGAAATGTATTAAATTGTTATAATTTTCAAGAACTTTTTTTGCTCCAACATCACCTCTTAATTTAATTAAAATATTAAAAAAACTCTTTGGGAATATTACAGGATTTCCAGGTATTTTGTTTTCTGAACAAGCTCGTATAATTTTTTGACAAAAATTATTTATAAATTCGTCGATCATTAGATCTAAATGGCTTGAATTTATTTCTGGCATATCACCAAGTAAAATCAAAATACCATCTGGGTCATTCCTGCTAATTAATTCGATTCCTTTTGAAATAGAATAGCCAATTCCGTTTTTTTTGAAATTTGATGTTAATATTTTAATTGGTAATGAACTAAGTAGTTTTCTTATTTCGCTATTATTATCCTGAACTATTATCGAAGTATTTAGAGCTTTACTATTAATTGATTGTGTTACTACGTGTTCAATTAATGTTTTATTATTTAGTTTTTTTAATAATTTATTAACACCCTTCATTCTTATCGATAGACCAGCTCCCAAGATTAAACTCTCTATTTTTTTATTTTTTTTAGTTAAGCCCATGTTTGATCAATAAATTCATTCTAGTTGATTGTATTTGATGATTTTACTTTTATTATCTCGGCTAGAATTGACAGAGCTATTTCATTTGGTTTTATTGAACCAATATCAAGCCCTATTGGTGAATGAATTTTATTTGTAATTTCTCTATTAAAACCTAATTCAAGCAATCTATTTAATCTTTTTTCATGTGTTTTTTGAGAACCGAGACTTCCTATATAAAAACAATCACTTCTTAATGCAATTTGCAGAGCCATGTCGTCTATTTTAGGATCATGGGTTAATGTAATTATTGCTGTTTCATGATTAATTTTGATTTGTTTAAATGCATCATCAGGCCAATCAGCTATAATTGTTGCATTAGGAAACCTTTTTTTATTTGCAAAACTAGATCTTGGGTCAATTACATAAATTTCAAAATCAAACTGACTAGCTAATATGGCTAGGTGTTGAGCTATATGAACAGCGCCTATAATAACCATTTTATTTTTAGGTGGTAATAAATAATAAAAATTATTCTTATCAAGGAAAGAATAATTATTTTTTTTTGTATAGTTTAATAAACAATCCAAAGCTTCTTTATTTTCTAATAATTCTCTTTTATTTGAATTTAAGTCAATTCTTAATATAGAAAACTTATCTTCACGGTAGTTAACATAAAAACTTCTTAATAATTCTCTTTTGCATTTATCTGATTTTGTAATGGGTTCAATCAGTATTTTGATTGTACCACCACAAGCTAAACCCACCTGAAAAGCCGTTTCGTTAGTTACTCCAAATTTTAAAATTTTAGTTTTTTTTGTATTAAGAGAATTTTTAGCCTCTACTATTACTGCACTCTCTACACACCCACCAGAAACAGAACCAAAAATTTCATCTTCTGAACTTATAAGAAGTATTGAACCAACTGGTTTAGGAGCACTCTTCCAAGTATCTATTACAAGAGCAAAAGCAAAACTCTCCTCGTTTACAATATAATCATTTATTTTCTCAAATATCTGTAAATCAGAGGACATAATAACTTTATTAATTACTAAAATTATAATTGTTTAAGGTATTTTAACAGGAATAAAATATTTTGGATCCTTTGCCTTTTTAATTACAGCAGGTATGATTTCTTTGTATGCTTGAAATAAAGTCTGAGGTTTTGGTAATTCATGTTTAATTAGTTTGTGTAATTTAGGTAGATTATGGGATGGAACTAAAGGAAACATGTGATGTTCAATATGATATTCCATTTTCCAATATATAAAACTAAAAATAGGATTTAATCTAATAGATCTTGTGGAAAACCTATGATCTTTAATACCCTCTTTTAGACCCATATGTTGAGTAAGTCCCCATACCATATTTAAAGATGCAAAACACTTAGGTAGTAAAAATAAAAGAATAGGTAACAATGAATTTAAAATAATTGAACAAAATATTATAACTAACCATAGTGCAACAAATAACCTAGAACTATTAATACAGTCTTTTTTCTTATCATCTGGTATACACTCTTTCATAACTCTGGTTTCTAAACCTAAAGCATGCCAAATAATTTCTTTGTGTAGGGATTTATGAAAAAAGATTAAGCTTATTCCTGGAACAAAAACTATAAAAAAATTAAACAAATTCTTTGGTGCCCAGAATATACTTCCTTCAACTTCAAAATCATGAGGATCAATTGAAGCAGTATAGCTATGATGTAATGAATGACTCCATCGCCACCTTACTGGTTCAAAATTATTCATAAAACTTGCAATTTGATAAAAAACATCATTATAGATCCTTGTTTTAAAAGCTGTTCCATGACCGCATTCATGCCAAATGGCATCTGCTCCACCCCAAAGAGTACAATAACAAAGATAAAATAAAATAAACCACCAGGAACCATAGGAATTAATACACAAAGTACCTAGTAAAATTAAAAAAGAGAAAAATATAAAAATGTGTTTAAAACCTGCTAGATCACTTCTTTTATATAATTTCTTCAATTCTTTTCTGTCAACTTTGGTTTTATACCAATCACTCGATATATCGTTTTTATTTTCTTCCAATTTAGTTCCTCAAATTCATATTAATAAAATGTTGATTACTCTTAGACTGTGATTAAAATATTTATATTTTAAATTAATTCAATATTCCTAATAAATGATTAATATCCTTTTGGTTATTAAAATGTGCTATCGATAATCTAAGTTTATTATCTCTTAAACTGCAAATAATATTATTTTTCTTGAGTATTTTAAAAACTTTAATCGGTTCAATTTGCTTTGCTTTGGGTTTAAAAGCAATAATATGAAACGATTTATTAATGTTTTTTTCACTATGATAAATTTGCCATTTTTTTTTATTAATGTTTTTTATAAGATATTTTGATAATTTTTTTGAATGATTTTCAATTTTTGAAGGGTTCAACTTTATTATCTCTTTAATGGATTTTTCTAAACCAACAATTGATACATATGACATAGTCGATTGTGTATAGCTTTTTGCATTTTTAAAATATTCACATTTATTCGACTCCATTTTAAAAGGGTTTGGAGCTCCCATCCATCCAGCATTTAAAGGGTTCATATTAAGAATATCTTTGCTAAGGTATGCTAAACTTACTCCACCATGGCCACCTAGCCATTTATATCCACTTGATACTAAAAAATCAGCGCTCCATTTATCAGCAAATATTGGAACTGCACCTAAGGCTTGTGTAATATCAATAACAAGCTTAATACCTTTTGATTTGGCAATTTTACTTATACTTTCAATATCCAACTTTGTTCCAGTTGAATACTGGATAAAGCTTATGGCAATAATTGATGTATTAGCAGATATATTGCTTATTAATTTTTCAGTTAGATCTTCTTTAGGATTTTCTTTAATAAACTTCACAGAACAATTATGATTTTTACAATATTGTAACCAGGGTCTCGTGACTGCAGGAAAATCAGTTTCAATCAATAGTATTTCTGACTTTTGAGATGGTTTAAATATATAAGGAATTTGACTTAAAAGTTCACTTGCAGAGGATAAAACTGCTGTTTGGTTTGGTTGTCCTCCAAGAAGGATTGAAGCATTTTTTCTAAGTTTATCTACTAAATACAACTCATCCTCATCAGATATGTAGATATTTCCAAATCTGGCAATATTATTTAAAAAATTAGTCATTTTTTTGGAAGAGGAACCACTTATTAATCCTAATGATGCTTGATTAAAATATGTAAATTTTTTCAAGCAACCGTAGGATTTTCGATTTGAAAGAGAGTAAATCATTTTTTTTGAAATTTAACTTGAGTTATAATATCCAACTTTATCTCCTTTAGTTGTAACTCCAAGTCCATTTATGGTTCTATTTACATAGTTAAAATAACAAATAATTTGGTTTGCTTCTAATATTTCTCCATCTTGTATCCCTAAATTTTTTAGATTTTCAACATCTGATTTCACCATTTTTTTTGGGTATAATGTCAGTTTTTCTGCATAATTAAGTAAAGCAAGTTCCTTTCCTGAAAAAAAACTCTCAATTTTTTTTTTCTTCAAAGCTTTTAAAATTAAATCACTCTTATTTTTATCATTAATTAGATACTCAGCATTTTTCCAATGATTAGCAAAGGAGTATTCACAATCATTTAATATAGATACATAACTACTGATAGTTTCTTGAAGCCAAGTTGGTATGCAATTTTCTTCATCATGCAGAACTGATTTATAAAGTGTATAATGACCTTTCATGGTGTTAGGTCTAAGTGAATGAATTCTCATTACATTATCAATTGTGCCATGTGGTGTTTTTACAAGGTCAAATAAATTAATTAAATTTTCAGATGCTTCTTGGTTGGACAACATCTTAATCCAAGCCGACATTTTTAACTCCTCATTTTTTAAGCAAAGCGATTATTACGCTTTGCTTAATCTTAAAGACCCCATTTTTCAGCTGTAGATTTAAAGAAACCTTTAGCTGTTTTAATTTTAATCCAATGATTGACATAATTAATCCAAACTTGATCAGCTTGAGGAAGTAGCATTGCTAGAGGAGTAGGATTTCTAGGCGAGTCTACTTCTATTTCTTTTACATTAGGATATTTTGCTTTTAATGTTGAGCCTTCTAAGTTTGAGGTAACAAATACATCAGCTCTTCCTGATAATACCTCTTGATAACCTCGGGCAGGTGCTTCGACACTTTTTATATTAGCATTAGGAAACCACTCTTTTACCATAGGTTCCATTGCAGTACCTAAAGTTGTTGCAACTCTAACCCCATCTTTATTTATGGATTCCCATCCACTAAATTTATCTAATTTATCAGTAGTAGTGAAAGGTTTAAAGACCACTGCCAAATAACTTTCTGAAAAACCAGCTGCTTTCATTCTAGATGCTTTGATTGAAGCAGACCCAGTTATGTGATATTTGCCAGCCACAACCCCATTTACAATAGTTTTCCAGTCAGTGGCAACGAATTCAATCTCAACACCCATATCTTTGGCTAACTCACTCATTACATCGATATCATACCCTTGGTATTTGTTAGTGGCAGGGTCCCTTGTTGAGAAAGGGTTAAAATCACCAGTTGTTCCTGCTTTTAATGTTCCAGAACTTAGTATCTCGTTTAAAACTGAATTAGCTGAAACATTAAAAGAAAATGTGATTGAGGTAATAATTACTAAAATTGCAATTTTTATAAACTTCATTTCAAATCTCCCTATTAGAAATTATGATAGTAGTTGGGTATAAGAAAGATTCAATAGAATTTATTGAATCCTGACTAATTTTAAGTTTATAATCTTATGTATATTATAAAATATAGGCATTTTATTGACTAATCATAAATGAAAGAAGTCATAGATATTAATAATGTTTCCAAATATTTTGGGAAGTTTAAGGCACTTGACAGTGTTAATCTGAGAGTAATGCGAGGACAGAAAGTTGTTATATGTGGTCCTTCAGGATCCGGAAAGTCAACTTTAGTCAGGTGCATAAACAGGCTTGAAGAACATGATGAAGGAGATATTAAGGTACTTGGTAATTTTTTAACCAATGATAGACTTTGCCTTGCTTCAATTAAATCAAAAGTAAGTATGGTTTTTCAACAGTTTAATTTATTTCCTCATTTATCAGTAATTGAAAACCTTACTTTGGGGCCTATTAAAGCTTTGGGTATTTCAAAAAAAGAAGCTATGGAAAGAGCATTATATTTTTTAGAAAGAGTAAAAATTCCTGAACAGGCTTTCAAAAAACCAAATTTACTTTCAGGAGGACAACAACAAAGAGTAGCTATTGCAAGAGCACTATGTTTAGAACCTGAAATTATGTTATTCGATGAACCAACATCAGCTCTTGATCCAGAAATGATTGCAGAAGTACTAGAAGTTATTTTGGATTTGGCTAATGATGGTATGACAATGGTAGTAGTAACTCATGAGATGGGCTTTGCAAAAAAAGCTGCTGATAAGATCATTTTTATGGATGAAGGTAAAATACTTGAAGAAAACATACCTTCTAATTTTTTTAAGAACCCCAAAACTCATCGATCAAAAAAATTTTTAGATCAAGTATTAAATCATTGATATAAAATGATAAAATTAAAATATATTCTTGCACTGCTTTTCATATTTTCTTTTGTTGGTTGTTCTGGAAATTCTGGGAATTGGGGTTGGTATGTTATCGATCCCACTACAAAATCAGGTCTAGCCAATATTAAATTTCTAGTTGGTGGATTTGGAGCTACGATCTTATTGTCGCTTATTGCTGCATTAATTTCAATTATTTTAGGATTAATAGTAGCCTTACCAAGTTTTTCAAATAATGTTTTTTTTAGATCCTTAAACAGAATTTATGTTGAATTTATAAGAGCTATTCCATTATTACCAATGTTATTTTGGGTATTTTATGGATTGCCTGTAATTTTTCAATCTTTAGGGTTGAAAATACAAATTGATGCGTTTTGGGGTGCTGTAATTACACTAGCTATCTCTGACAGTGCTTTTACGGCAGAAATTTACAGAGCAGGGATACAATCAATATCTAAGGGTCAAAGAGAGGCAGCACAAACAATTGGATTAACTCAATATCAAGCCATGAGGTATGTTATCCTACCACAAGCATTAAGAAGAATCCTACCACCATTGGCAAATCAATTTATCTATATAGTTAAGATGTCTGCTTTTGCATCAGTTATAGGAATGCAGGAATTGACAAGACGAGCAAATGAGATTGTAGTAACTGAGTATAGGCCTCTTGAGATTTATACTCTTCTTATATTTGAGTATCTAATTTTAGTTTTGGTAATAAGTTTTGCAGTTAGATGGTTGGAAAGAAAATTAGGTTCTGATGAAAGTAATTCAAATTAAGTAAATTTCTATTATGATGTAGTGTTAGGTTTGAAAAAGGTAAAAAATGGATTGGAAATTATTTCTAAATAATGCAAGAAAGGACTTTAGTGAGTTTAATAATGTTTCACCAGAAACATTTGAAGGTTTTTCTAAAATGGGAAAACCAGTTAAAAGAAATGGTGAACTTACAGAAAAAACAAAAGAATTTATTGCTTTAGGTATTGCAATCTCCACTAGGTGCGAGAGTTGTATTGGATTACACATGGAACACTTAATTCGATTAGGGGCGACAAGAAAAGAAATAGTTGAGGTATTAAGTGTGTGTTCTTATATGGGTGGGGGTCCATCAATTATGTTTAGTGCCAAAGCTTTGGAAGCCTTTGATCAATTAGTTGAAAAATAAGGTATTAGGTAATTATAAATGAATGATATAACTATAAAATCAATAGATAAGGATAGAGTTCCAGTTATTGATATTAACAAAATAAATTCTAATTCAGATAAGATCAAAATTTCTAAACAACTTTATAAAGCAAGTACAGATCTTGGTTTTATTTACATAAAAAATCACAATATCTCAGATAAGCTTATTAATGATCTTAGAAATGACGGATTAACCTTTTTTAGAAGTTCATTTGATGAAAAAGAGAAAGTCAAAATTTCAAAAAAGCATAGAGGTTGGTTAGGTTTTGGTGGTGCAAAAATGGGAGATAAAGCAAAACCTGACTTGAAAGAAAGTTTTATATGGGGATATCAATATGATGATGGATCACTTCCAGATAATCATCAGCTAAGAGGGTTAAACAAATGGCCCGATTTTAGACCATCTTTGCAAAAAAATGCTATGAATTATTTTAATCAGACTAATGAATTGGCAAAAAGTTTATTAACTTGTTTTGCATTGGGTCTGAATTTAAGGGAAGATTTTTTTATAAGGAATTGTACCGCTCCATTAAGTAGAGCATCTCTTGTTTATTATCCTAATCAACCAAAAGAAATGGGGAATGAGCAATTTGGTGTAAGCGAACATACTGATTTTGGATTACTTACAATATTATGTCAGGATAGTGTTGGTGGGTTACAAATTAAAGGATTAGACGGAGAATGGTTTCATGCTCCTCCTATTGAAGGTACACTCATCATCAATGTTGCTGATTTATTGTCAAGATGGACAGCGGGAATTTATAAATCGACACCCCATAGGGTTGTTAATTCTTCAGGAAAAGAAAGATTATCTATTGTACTGGCATTTGACCCTGACCCAGATACATTGATAAATCCTGCTGAAATAGCAGGGATTGATACAAATAACATTGATGATCCAATTACTTGTGGTGACTATTTAATTTGGCGTTTTAATAAAGCATTTTCTTATAGGAAAAAATAAAATAGTAAATTTTGAGAAAAATTTAGAAAAAGGTATCTTTAATCTAATTTTTAATTGTGCTGAACTATCTGCAAAACAGAATGTGCTAGTAGTTGCAGAGAATGCAAAATTTGGTTGGTACGATAATTTAATTGCACATAAAGTTAAAAATTTCTGTACAAAATTACAAATTAATACTGATCTTATGGTTGTTGAGGAACCAACTGGAGAAATTTTAAATCAAATTCAAAATTTATCTAGAGATTATGACTGTATTATTTATTTTTCTAGATTGGGTGACCTCCAAAGATTTGAAAATATTCATTTATGTAAAGTTGTTATGTCATATGCAAGAAATGTAGAAATGTTGGCATCTGAATTTGGAACTACTAACTTCCAAATGCATTTAGATTTGAAGAAAAGCTTTGATGAATTGTTCTCTAGGTCAAAAAAAATAAAAATAAACTGTCCATTGGGAACCAATCTTTTCGGGGAATGCTCTGAAATATTTTCCAATAAAGATGATGTGTCTATTAGAAGATTTCCAATGGTAGTTCATTCTCCAATTAGTGCTTCCACACTAAGTGGGACTATTGTAGTAAAAAATTTTTTAACCTCATCTGGTTCGAGATTTTATTCACCTTCTTATATAAAATTAATTGAAGCTGTAAAATTCAAAATTGAGAATGGACTTATAAAGTCGATCAGTGGAAATGAAGAAGATATCAAAAAAATTGATAATCATTATAATTATGTTTCAAAAAAATATAAAATAGATAAAGATGTTATTCACTCATGGCATTGTGGTATTCATGGTGGTTTACTAACTGATACCATCAATGAAAATGATCCCGACTATTGGTCAAATACCGTTTTTGGTAATCCTAAATATTTACATTTCCATACTTGTGGAAATTATGCTCCTGGAGAAATATGCTTGATGGTTGAAAACCAAACAATATTTTTAGACACAAAAAAATTATGGGATAATGGAAAAATACTTTACAGAAACTTTCCAATCTTTTTTCCAAATATCGATAAATGGCCAACTCTTTTATCGTTATGATTTTTTTTAATTATTATTAAATTTACAAAATGATAAATTAACCTAAAACTGACATACTACTTTCTTTATTAATAGTCCTATTTCTAGAATAAAAACCTACATTTATCTCTCTATTTATATTATGAAGTTTAAGCTTAATAGGATCTCTGTCATGGTCATGTCCATTTTCACAATTTTCAATAAGATTAGCCATCATTACACCAGCAATTGGAGCGTTTTTATATTGATTGCCACTAGAACCAATCGCCATGTAATATCCTGGTAAACTTGATTTATCATATATTGGTATCCAATCATCTGATACATCATATAAGGCAACTACGCCTTTCATGTTTGTTGTAATAGGCATATCAGGGAATCTTTGAGCTTGTCTAAAAAGTTGGGTTTTCCATTGATCTGTGAAATTCTGATCCCAATTATCAGGATCAACAAAAATTCTATCATCACAAACTGGGTCTTCACTTCCTATTAAAATATGATTTCCTATTTCAGGTCTACTATAACAACCAATATCACTATCAGAAATCACGAAGGCATTATTTTCATAGTCAAAACCCTTTGGTGGTTTCACATGAGCTACTTCTACTTTTAGGGCTTTAGTTTTAATGTTCATATCATTTTCTACACCGGCCATTTGATTTATTTTCATTGAGTGAGGTCCAGCTACATTAACCACTACAGGTGCATAAATTGATTCCCCATTATCCAGTAAAATACCTGATACTCTATCTTTATCTGTAAGAATTTTCTCAACTGAGCTATTAAACAAATAATCTGCTCCTTTTTTTTCAGAAGCTCTTTGTAGATTATGGGCAGATAGTTGTGGATCACTTATATATCCCGCTGTTGGAAAGAAAATAGCTCCCTTTAAATTTTCACCATTATTTTTACCAAATTCTTTATCTGAAGTAAGTTTGACGGGACCAAATTGTCCTGTTTCCACTATGGGAAGTTTGCTTTTGATCATCTCTGAGTTCCAACTTTCAAAAGGTATTTCTAGTTCTTGGGCTCTATTAATAACATTTTTTAAGTAATCATTTTCTTTTGTTTGATAGATCATGCAACCGCATTCAATAAATTTTGCAAGTCCTTTTTCATCTTTGTGTTCTAAATATTCTTCCCACTTTTTCCAATAGTGATAACCTTCATAAGCTAAAGCACAACCATCAAAAGTTGAATAATGTACTCGAATAATTGCGCAAGAGGCAGATGTTGAACCATAACCTGACGTTGGATTACGATCGATGTTCAATGTTTTGAAACCTTTTTTTGATAATTCAAAAGAGATTGCAGCACCTATCACCCCAGCACCAATAATAATAGCATCATATTTGATTTTCAATTTTTTTGCTCCTCGTAGAAACTGATATTAAATATTAATTTTTAAATTTATATTAATAGATAATAATTTACTTGAAATTTTTTTACCAATTTATTTTAGTTTGATTTGTATTCACTAAAAAATCATTAGCCTTTGAAAATGGTCTTGATCCAAAAAAGCCGTAATTAGCGGAGTATGGTGATGGGTGGGCACTCATTATAATCTTATTATTTGCACTATTAATAATCTTAGCTTTTTCTTGAGCATGTTTGCCCCATAATAGATATACTATATTTTTTTTGTTCTCACTTAATTTACTAAGAACATAATCTGTAAATCGTTCCCATCCTATATTCCTATGGGAACCAGGTTTCCCTTTTTCTACTGTAAGGTAAGTATTTAAAAGAAGTACCCCTTGGTTACTCCATCGTTCCAAACAACCTGTATTTGGAGGTTGTATTCCTAAGTCGTCAAACAATTCTTTAAAAATATTCTTTAAGGAGGGTGGTATTGGAAAAGATTTATTTACTGAAAAACTTAAACCGTTGGCTTGATTAGGTCCATGATAAGGGTCTTGCCCCAAAATCACAACTTTAACTTTTGAAAAAGGGGTTAAATTAAATGCATTAAATATTTTACTCCCTAAAGGATATATTGTTTTAGTCTTTTTTTCTTCTTTTAAA